>Ga0209958_1000096_pt1 | contig 283732 bp, 211 predicted proteins | sample ThiBio_inoc_plan_FD_183942 | JGI IMG/M metagenome (GOLD analysis project Ga0209958, IMG submission 183942) | Wastewater bioreactor microbial communities from Cape Town, South Africa - Thiocy_inoc_plan (SPAdes) | ecosystem: Engineered > Bioremediation > Thiocyanate > Unclassified | place: South...
AAAAACAGTTGAGTAGCTAAATTTAAACTACTATTATTGCAAACGGAAAGTGGCCCAATGATTCCCGTAACGCTTGGCCCTATATGCTCCGAAAGGCCTGCCCCCATATCGCCGTAATAGACACCAGGTTCACGGCGATACCAGAAGATGTTCTACCTTCGTTAGAAAAAGTCAAAAGAACTTTGAATGACTGTATACTCGCGCAACAGTTCGAATTTCAATTTAAAGTTGGCAATTTAGGGAAGACAGACGCAAAGAAGGTGCATTACTCAGTTGATATTTGGCTTCCGGGGGAGGGATGGCAATTCGCTGTGGGCTCCAAGAATCCCGTATCAATTGCTGGGGGGAAATTTTCTGCATTTAAAATGCTATATAGGGTTCCTGTTAGTATTCCAGTACCGGAAAAGGTTTATTGCAAGGTTTTTCTCAATTATCACGATAGATACGATGTTCTCGTCAAAAAACTTGCTATGTCACTTGGGACAGCATTGGTAATAATTTCTGGCTTTCGGATAATGAAAGTGAAGAAATAAGTCAAAATGCGTAACCGATTGTGTAACATTTGTGAAGTAAAAAAGCGCAAACTGCTTATAATTAGCTGTTTGCGCTTTTATTCCGAACTGAGGACGGGAATCGAACCAGTACGAGCGTTTCGGCTTACGGGATTTTAAGTCCTGCACTTCGAAACGGAGTCCTCTATTTCAATAGTATCTGCTTCAATTTTGCCATGTCATCGCTAATCTTCTTATCAACAATCTTAGCATACTGCTGCGTAGTCTTAATATTCCGATGCCCCAGCATCTTGGACACGCTTTCGATCGGCACCCCATTAGTTAAAGTCACTGTTGTGGCGAAAGTATGCCGCGCCAAGTGAAATGTAATATTTTTTTTAATCCCGCACAAGTCGGCAATCTCCTTTAAATAGGAGTTCATCTTCTGATTGGAAAGCACCGGCAGTACCCGATTCTCATTCTCGCATTGAGGATGATCCTCATACTTCTCCATAATTTCCATCGCCATTGGTAAAATAGGTATCCGGGATGGAGTGTCAGTCTTCTGCCGCTTAGTCGTGATCCACTTCCCGCCGTCAATCCCCTCGGCAATTTCCGTCCGCTTCAATTTATATATATCCGCATAGGCAAGTCCCGTGTAGCAGCAGAAAAGAAAGATATCCTTGACAAGGCCTAGGCGACCGTCTCCCATATCTTTGTCCCATACTTTCTTCAGCTCGGCTTCGGTTAATGCTCGTCGGTCTACCTCTCGCTTCGAAAATTTGAAAGCATAGAACGGATCACGTAGGAGCCATCCTCTTTTAACACACAGAAGCACAATCTTCTTGAAGTTCGCCAAATACTTCATCGTCGTGTTATGGCTGACCTTCTTAACTGCTTTAAGCCAGAATTCATATTGTGATATGAATTCGTAGTCAAGCTTCCCGATTTCGAAATCTTCTGCCTGGTACTTCCATTTGATGAAGTCACGGGTGTGTTTGAGGCAAGTCTCGTACCGCTCCAATGTGCCTGGCGCAAAATCGGCCCCGATTAATGCAGCAATCTGATCGTTGTGTTCTCGAAAAATAGGCAAGATAGTTTTCCCACCCTCAGTTCTTCCTAAAAGAATATTTTTGATGGCTTCTGAGGTAACCTCTTTATTCGCCTCAATCAAGGATCGCTTTGCTTCATAAATTTTGGAAGTTAGCGTATCCAAGTAGGCATTCAGCGTTTTGGTATCCTCCTTGTTCCCTGTCGCCCGACCCGCGCCGACGCTCCACTTGGATGGATGCCAAATTCTTTTTGTAGAGATGTCCTTTGGGATGCCGTTGACGGTGACTCGGCAATAGACATAGCGCATTCCACCCGCTAATTCGGGTTTGGGCTTTTTCAAAAAGAAAATCAACCCGAAGCTTGTTTCCAACATAGTAAAGAATGTTTAAGATGAACAAAAATCGAATTGTTACAATTGAAAGTAAAGATGTTTAGAGTGTAAACATCTTTTGATCAGCCAGTTAGTGCATATGTTATGGAAGTTTTTGTTCAGTTTTGTCACTTCCATGATACCCTACATTTTCATTGGGATTTCTTGCATTTTTTGGTAAGCCTGAAAAACGCAAAAACCCCGTTTAAAGCGTTTAAACGGGGTTTTTGAATGTTTTGACATCATGTACTGCAGAGAGAGAGGGACAAAACATATCCTCATAATCATCTGCAAATCAATATCTTAAAAACAAGAAAAAGATCTGCTCACCGAATTGCTCACCTTTATTTATTTGGGCTGCAACTTAGGGCAAATCTAACTATGATTTGATCAAATGGCAAACTGTTTTGGCACCGGAAATCTCTGGCTTTCAACTGCCTCGTTTGACGGGGGAGGTCAGCGATAAACGGTATGCAGAATAGCCAATCCTCAACCCGGGAAATCGATAATTGCTCTTATCCGATTTTCCGCAGCGGAAAAAGATACTTTCGCGCTTACTTTTACAGACAGGTCATTGACCAATCTTAGCCCCAACCCATTCAATCCTGATGAGACATCATCGGACAGGATTGCTTCATATTCGGCTTGTGTAAAAACGGCATCTTTGCTTTAGATAACAGGCTTTTTCCCGGATGGCCTGTGTTCACCCCATACTCACTTTTCCATTCCGCCCCGCCGACTTGATCGCATTCTGGAGAAGATTTCGCAGGATGGTCCGCAAAAAGTATTCGTCGGTATTAACTAAAGTGGGCTGGAATATTATTTCAATTTCGGTATGGCTAGCCTCCACATTCAATTGTACCGAATCCAGCGTTTCAGTCATAATTGGAAGTACTTCGACTGGCTTTATCTGGATATTGAACGCACTCATCTGCGTTTTTGACCACATTAATAGTTCCTCCATGGCTTCCTGCAGCGAGCCGGTAGCGGTCTGGATTTTGTCACTGTTCCTTCTTCTGGATCTCAGTAAATACTTGCGCATTGGCCTACTGCAATTTCAAAAACTGATGCACCTGGCTGATAGGCGATCTTAGGTCATAACTCAGGATACTGAACATCCTGAACTTGGTCTTAAAAAGAAGGGTGACTTGGCGGGTAATTGTCTCCCCAAGAAAAATGAGGCAGCAGTATAGTTGAACAAAAGGCCAATTTGAGTTAAGGAAATCAAAATTTGGTTACATATAGTCAAATTTTGCTATGTTAATTAAATTATACCGCCATAAAATTGTACCCAGTAAATATCGAGCGAATGCGCTGGCACCTTAGGATATGATTATTTGCTTCTTCGTCCAGAGGGGATGCTTTTGGTCGAGGGCGTTATGCCAATCCCGACTGTAAATAGACTCGGATGTGCTCTGTTTGTTACTATTCCGAGAATTAATCGGCCTGAAAAGAGTTCTTTTAATGTGGGTTTTCGTGGATTTCAGGCGAGAAAGAGGGTTTTGATAGGCTTATGGATATCGGTTAAGACAATGCCAAATTTATTTGGTTTGCTGAGATGAATTGTCGCGATGTACTGTCGTCTGTTGAAGTTCCGGCGTACATCGAGTGGTCCTCTGCTGGAGAACGGCTGATTTTCGGATCCAGCACAAAAAGGATTTTGGCTCCAAACTTCTTTCCAGCGATCGCATCGTAATAAAAAGTTGAATTGATACAGGAAACAGCCATTTTTTAAATTTTGAAAAGCAGTTACCTATATTGTATCAGGCACAAGTCATAGTTTACCTTACCAGCTCTAAATTTGGAAATTAGTGCTCTTAAAAGTTGATTGTAATCTCCACTTTTGCATGGTTTTGCTGAAAAATTTATCGCATTGAAAATGGAGATGTAATTGTATTATACCATTTTTAGTTTTATGTAGATATTTGGTAATCAGTAGGGTATGTAAGTTGGAAATGGCACTAGTAAAGAAAAGAAAAAAAAATATGGGTTTAGGAGAGGTCAAACGCCGTTAATTCAACTCTTATATGCTGTAGGTCTTTTTGTAGATGCGAGAGTTTTGGAATATTTATAACACTGTTATTTTATCCACCCTATGGAAAAATTGCCAATTGATGCGTTATGGGAGAAATATATCCACTATGCCCATCTAAACTCGGCTTTTGATGATAGAATTGGGATTTTGGATGGAAAGTCATCCGCAATCCTTCTTTTTTCAGAGCATAAAAATAAGTACTATCGGAACGAGGTTTCCGTAAATTTTTTGAGCGATTTAATTGAACAAATCAATTTCAATAGATTATTTTCACTAGGTTATGGGCTCACTGGTGTTGGAATTTTGATAGATTATTTGGTCGAAAGAGGAGTGCTTGATGAAAGTTCGATAGATATTTTTTCAGATGTTGAGTTAAATATTTCTAAGTTTTTGGCCAATACTGGAATCACTGACATATCTTTGGCATCAGGATTATCAGGTTATGGGATCTATTTTTTAAAGCGATTAAAGCGAGAAAAATATAATACCCAAAGTTATAACCTCTATTTAAATCAACTTGATTCTATATACAACACTCTTGAAAAATGCATATTATCGAAGGATGGGGATAGTTATGATATTTCTTTATGGTATGGGAGATCTGGTTGTCTTTTATTTATCAGTGAATTGGCAAAAATTCCGCAATTTTCAAAAAGATGCGAAACTACTTGCGACCATCTAAGGGCAGGGATTCTCGAATCGCTAGCAGACTCACGATTTTCTTGGGATAAGATGCAGGCTTTTTTCGTGATGTATCAGACCGATAGATTAAATAGTTTGCAGACAGAACTCAATGTTTTTTTTGGTGAATTCATTGTATCTGCGTCTACAAAACTGTCGGAGTTAGGTATTGCAAACGGTGCTCTATATTCACTGTTTGTTGCTATCCTGATAGAAACTAAGGGTACCTATTTTGCGGAACATTTTTTATCGAGCATCTATGATGGGATTATGTTATTGTTAAAAAATAGAAGCCCAAAAGAGCTGTTTCCATACGATAATCAAGCAAAAGCTATTCCCATTGGGATTGATGGAGGAATGTCAGCAGTTTTGTTGTCGTTGTGGTCTATTGACTCAAAGAGATATTTGTGGTTGAATTTCTTTGGATTCTTTTTTGAGGAAGCAAAAATACTAGTAACTAACGAGGGGTGATGCGAAATAGTACCGAAAGAATTACGCTTGTGACACTTTTTTGCACAGCTCGGACAGGTCACTTTGGAATGGGGGCGTTCGTGGAAAATTTGATTGGGGAACTTCAAACTTCAAATGAGCTTAACCTTTTTCGATTAAGTATGGATTGTGACCATGTCGACGAAGTCAGGCATTCTTTTGAAGGTGGTGAAGAATGGCTTGAGATACCAAGACCGGAAAATAAACTTTTCCTGACTGGGGAAGATTTTGTTGTTCAACATGTTTATGCTCAGCGTATTGTTGAGATTGCTTTCCCTTTTCTTGATGGAAAACAGCGTATTGTCCTGCTATGCAATACCGTCGTCCATCTCGAGATTTGCAGACTGTTGAAGGACATGCTTTCGGCCAAGCTTGTTTACGTTCATCACAATTTTTCCTGGAAATCTTATGTCAGCACGACTTATGAAAACTATAATGCGGTTTGGGTCAGTGGAAATAGAGGGTACCATCCGCTAGCTTTTCAGGCGACGATTTATCAACAAGAAATCGCCCGACTAGCTGACAAGGTTGTTACGGTTACAAAGCAGGCTGCGGATTTCTTGGTAAACACATTATCCATAGAAGCTGAAAAGGTCATAACGATATATAACGGGGTATCCATTGATTCGCTCAAAACCGGACTAAATGTGCTCGAAGCTAGAAGCAAGTTCCATATAGACCATAAAGAAAAAATCATCTTATTTTCTGGACGACTTGTCAAGGAAAAGGGAGTTCATTACCTAGTACAGGCATTCCATTCTGTTTTGAAAGATTTGCCTGACGCAAGGCTTCTTATTATAGGAAATGGTGACTACAGAGAGTATTTGAAAGCAGCATCTAATATCTGGACGAAAATAACATTTACAGGCGAGTTACCTCGATCTGAGGTTTTAGCGCTCTATCAGGTTGCTAACCTGGGAGTAATGCCATCCTTACAAGAACAATGTAGTATCTCGGCAATTGAAATGAGACTGAGTAATATTCCAATGGTCGTGAGTGCGGTTGAAGGAATGGACGAAGTTTTTGTTGATGATGAGGATGCGCTAAAAATCAATTACTATTTAGATGAAAATAAGATGATTTACTTGTTGCCGGAGGAGCTTAGCCAGAAAATTATTTTACTTCTGACAAATGAATCATTAGCGAGGAGACTTTCCGAGAACGGCAAAAAAAAGGCGTTGATTGATTTTGATAGCCGACGAATGGCTGACCGTTATCTTGAAATGTTCGGGTCACTAAACTGGTAATTTAAATTAAAGGGGATTATGTCGCACATAGAAGTACACATTAACGCAGACAATAGCGTAACCTATACTGCTGTGGGAGGGTACGAATCGCGGGTGGATTCGGTCATAACAATGTTTAATCTTGCATTTGAGCAAATTCAAATGGGGAAAATTGCTACCCGCCATTTTTGTATTTCTCTTGATGATGTTTCTTCCCCCATTGGTAACTCATTGACGTTTGGGTTTACGCGGGCTTCTGGAGTTGTAGTTTGCCCGGACTATACGTTTATTAAATGGCCTGAAGTCGGTATCATCAACTATATTGAGACAATAAATTCGATAGCTCATGCGGGCTCTCAGCCGTGGGAAGTAGACAAAATGTTTTGGATCGGTAATCCCAGAACGCAAGACCTTCGCTACAAGTTAATCGAAATTGGTAACAAAAATAGAAACGATTTTATGTTCGTTCCCATGAACTGGTTGCGGAACTCGGCGCGCGGGCAGATGCACAGCTATACTTATTTTGTGTCACTGGCAGACCATACAAAATACCGATTTCTAGTTGATTGTGGAGCTTTCGGATACAGCGGTCGGTTAAAATTTCTGTTGTTTAGCGGCCGTCCGATTTTTTTAGTTGAAAGAACCGAAGATAAGCAAGATCATTTTTATCCTGAACTACGCCCATATGCACATTTTATACCCGTCAAGGCAGATTTGAGTGACCTGGTAGAGCAGTATGAATGGGCCAGGGCGCATGAGAAAGACGTGGAAAAGATTGCCGAGTCCGCTTTATCTTTTGCAAAAGCGAACCTTTCTGAGACGGCGATTTTGAGGTATTTGTCGGATCAACTTAAAAACTACCTTTACAAATAAATTATGATAAATTTGGAGAGTATTTCAACTGCCGAAATGCCCGGTGTTTCCGTGTTAATGCCCACCTACAATCAATCGACCTTTATTCTTCGGGCGCTTAACAGCCTTCGTAGGCAAAGTTATCAAAATTGGGAGTTGATAATCATTAACGATGGCTGTACGGACGATACGGACGAAATTTTGCGCACTTGTGCCCTGGATATTGACTACCGTTATCTTCGTAATAAAGTCAATATGGGTCTTGGATACTCTCTGAATAGAGGTATCGATGAGGCCCGGTATGAGCTCGTAGCATACTTGCCTTCCGACGACATATTCTTTGAGGATCATTTAGGTTCGCTGATTTCAGTGCTCGCGGATCCTGGAGTTTTGCTTGCATTTTCGGGGACGCTCTTCAATTATTCAGAGACGCTTTCGTCAAGTACGCCGCTGCAGACATTGGGGCAGATAGATGGGACTGCATTGCAGCTGGTGCAGGTTATGCACAGAAAAGTCGCGGAGAGATGGATTGAGCGAAGCGAGCTTGTCACCGCGGACTTGGAGATCATGTATTGGGAAAAGCTTTCTTCACTTGGCCGGTTTGTACCTAGTGGTGAGGTCACTGCCGAATGGGTGAACCACCCACGTCAGCGGAGCAAACTGATCAGTGAATTGTACGGTGGGGGGATAAGTACCTATAAGCAATTCTATGGTGTCTCCGATCCTATTACTTTTATCGGATCCGGGAACTACATTGAGGAGCAGGCAATCGTTGATGAGTTAGAAGATGTACAGGTTACTAGGGAAGGGCGCGGACTGAAAATTTTACTTGTGGGGGAGTTATCCTTCAATCCTGAGCGGATATTGGCCTTTGAGCAGGCAGGGCACTCGCTATTCGGGTTGTGGATTCAGGCATCCGGATTTCTTTGTTCTGTGGGGCCATTCCCTTTTGGAAATGTCACGACACTGACCTCGTTTGATCAAATTAATGAGATCCAGCCGGACATTATCTATGGCCTGTTGAATTATAGCTCCGTTCATCTCGTGACATCGGTCCGGGCGCAGTTTCCGAAAATACCTTTGGTTTGGCATTTTAAGGAAAGTCCGTTCTATTGTAGACAATCCGGTAGCTGGGAGGACCTGATACGGCTGTATAGAAGTGCCGACGGTTGTATTTACCTTAATGAGACTATGAAGGCTTGGTTCGACGACATTGTCGGAGCCACCGCAGCGCCGACGTATATACTAGATGGTGACCTTCCGAAAATTGACTGGTTTAAAACTGAAAGAAAGCCTCGCTTATCGCTAAGTGAGGGAAGTCTTCACACAGTAGTAGTGGGCAGACCATATGGGATTCATCCTGATCATCTGGCGATTCTCTCGCGGGATAATGTTCACGTGCATTTTTACGGAAATTTCCAGCAGAATGTTTGGCGAAAATGGATTAACGAGGCAAATCTTTTGGCACCAGGATATTTGCATATTCACGACAACTGCGAACCATTTGACTGGGTTGAGGAGCTATCCCAATATGATGCGGGTTGGGGGCACGTATACGATTGCAGTAATTTCGGTGAGTTGCTTCGCGCCACCTGGAATGAGCTTAATATTCCTGCTAGGATACCGACGCTGATTTGTGCTGGGCTTCCAGTACTCATTAAGGATAATTCCCGCCATGTCTGCGCGACGGAGAGCCTTCTGGATAAGAAGGGTTATGCCGTGAAATTCAATTCATTTGACCAGATTGGGGCTTTGCTTTCGAACTCTGTGGAGATGGAAAAGATCAGGGAGCAAATATGGTGTTCACGGCACGAAATTTCATTTGATCACAACGTCAACGATCTATTAGCTTTTTTTGAGAAAGTGATTGACTATAAGAGACATGAGTGTAGTATTGATGATCTTCAACTAAGCTAAAATTGATGAATTATCGGGTTGTTACGGATAATGGCTTTTTGGGGCCGGCTTTGACTTTGCTTCTTCAAAAAAACAAATCGAACTGTGCAGCGGCCTACTTCACTTCACTTGAATTTAATGCACAAGGATTTATTGAAACTCCGGGTGTTGTATTCTTTGGTTACGATGTTTCTTTGGATAAGTATACACAGTGGATTGAAAAACTAAGTTGCCTTAATGCCTATGTGCCTCGACGTCTTTACATTATTGATGATTTGTCATCTATTTTTTGTGCACAAATTTTCTCTATTCCTGACATCTCATTTGTGTATCGAGATGACCTTTTAGATGCATTGGATGATATTTCAGAAATATTGATAAATTCTTCGATCTATTTGTCGATATCCATAAAGAAGTCGATAGAAAACTCGTCCGGCACAACGCTGTCAACCCTGTCTAAGAAGGAAAAGTTGATTGCCAAATTGATTGTACTGGGGAAAGATAACTGGCAAGTGTCGGAAATACTTGACATAAGTATTGAGACAATAAAAAACCACAGGAAGAATATTAAAAGAAAACTGAACATTGATGGGGGCAAAAACTCGCTCATTAATTGCCTTTTTTCCAATGTTCCATGGCTTTTTTTGACGGACTAGGAGTTTGCGGGAATGTATAGCCAAAAAAAAATGAAAATGGCTATTGATTGATTGCTGCATTACGAGATACCTTAGCGAGGTAAACTTATCTAACCATAATTTTTATGTCAAACAAGAGCAGAGTGTTAAAAAAAATTGCTGTCGCCGCCGAGATTGCGACACTTAGTGTTGGTTTGTTGACCGCCGTGTCAATGGAAACACTGGCTAGTGGAAGCGGCGGAGGCGGTGGTGGTAACGGTTGTTACTACACTACTACTATCAGCTGTGCCGGAAATATTATTTGGTCGGGTGGGGAGCGAATTGTATGTAACTTTACCGGTACATATGGTTCTCCAACTAACTGTACTTACACCGAGTGTGGTAATGGGAATGCCACTTATGAGCGGCATTGTGTACAGCCTACTAACCCGTAGGAATTACCAGCCGAAATGAATAATTAGTTTGTTTCGGCTGGTTTTTATTTCTAAATATAGATTAATAAATAAGATTTGTTTACAATTATGAAGTTTAGATTATTTCCTTCTATTGTATTGATTTGGCTATGTATTTCTCTGGACGCATGTAAGCAATCGGGTGGTAAATGGGATGAGTTGGTGAGCACGCTACCACGAAACAATGTTCAGATTAAAAGTGCTGAATTGATTGAATCATATGATCTTTCCGATAAAATCGAAAGTATCGAGGTGATCCCCCTGATAGAGCAAAAAGGACATTATTTGGGAGATATATATAAAGTTTTTTATCACAACGGGCAATTTGTTGTGCATGATCGTGTGAATGCTCCACAGATATTGCTTTTTGATAGCGAGGGGCAATTTAAAAAGCAAATACTAGGAATTGGAAAGGCGCCACATGAGGCTTTGCAGATTGACGATTGCTGGGCGAATAATGATGGGACATTTGACGCATATGATTTTGCTCAGAAGAAGGTGTATCACTATAATAGTGCTTTTGATCTAGTTGATACTCAGAAGGGTGAAACAAATTTGTATCACAACTTATTTCGGATCCCGGGAAGCAGGGACTTTCTAGCATACTCCACCTTGAATGCCTACAATACAACTTTGGATTCCCGTAACTATCAGTTAGAAGTCCTAGATGACGAACTGAAGGCGAAAAAGGGTTTTTTGCAATATTTCGAGGATATCAAAGGTGCAAACATACTTGCATTCAACTCGCAATTCCATGTTTATGGAGATACTGTAAGATTTATCAGGCCGTACGATAATAATGTTTATAACATTGTTAACGGGGAATTCAAGTCTGTTACTGAAATGAAATTTTCGGAAAATGCTTTGGATTGGGATAAATTTCAGGGAATAGTGAAGAGCAACGAATTTGTTTTCAAAGATAGAAAGGTTCATCCGCGGGAGAAAAATAAATTGCTGTCTAATTTTTCTTATTGCTATGGAGACTGGGTGGAAGACGATGACCATGTTGTTCTCTCATCTATGAAAAATGGAAAAGGGTTTCAAACTATCATTGACAAGAATAACTCTCGCAATCAAATAAATGCGCGTTATTTTACGGAAACAAAAAAATACAACATGATTTTACCAGTGCTAACTTCATCGGGAGACGGATATTTGATTGGATTCATTAACTCTCTAATGCTTTCTAAACATTTGTTGGGTGAATCGTCATTAAAAAAATATGTGGATCCAAAATTTAATAGCTTTCTTCTCGTAAAATTAAAACTGGCTTCAAAAAATGCGTAAACTATTGTTAATATTTGTTTCTGCTATTTTTTTTATTTCATGCAAGGTAGATGGGGGAAATTCGGAAAACATTTCACGTAAATTAAGTGACTCTTTGACAAAAGTTTCAAGCGAAAATGACTATCTTAAATTATTGCTTTCTATTGGATATAGGCCGAGTTTACATAAGGATATACCTCCAATTGATGATGCTTATGAAGTAACTGATACTGCTTTTTTGAATCCCGTCAAGATTTTCTCCAAAGCAGACACGAGGAAGCAACTTGTTATCAGGTATACCGCCATTGGGTGTAACTCTTGCACTGATGAATTGTTCAAAACGCTAAACAGGACTCCGGAATTGAGCAAGCGATACGATATTTTGGTACTTGCTAGTTATTCTGATTATATGTATTTTTTAAAATGGTACAAAATCGCCGAGGTAAACTGCAAGGTTCTATTTCTTTCAAAGGGGAAAATTCCCAACGACCTGGAAAACGATAATACAAGTTATGCATTTGTGTTGGATAGGGGAAAGGTATCATCTATGTTTATTCCGAATAGTTTGTTCCCGGATCAAACGAAGGTGTATTTCAAATCGCTGCTGATGTAATCGTTGAATGTTTTAAGCGTTTTATGCGGGTTTCCTCTTTTTTAGTTCTACTTTGTTTGGCGGCTCTATTCTTTTCTTGCAGTTCAATTGAACAGTCGGGTGAAGATGATTTGGGATTTGGCTCCGGCGACCAGGTTGAGGATACTACAGTAGTCAAGATTGGTAGTGTACTTATTGGAGGGTTTGAATCGGAGATTATTTGCAACGGGCGTTTGAGCGCAAATAAGCAAGCCGTCCTTCGATTCAGGATAAGTGAGCAAATTCAAGAAATCAGAATAGTTGGCGGTGAGCATGTTGATAAAGGACAGGTTTTGGCTGTGCTGCGAGGAGACGAGCTCGAAAATCAAAGTCGCCGGTCCCGTTTGGTGTTGGAAAAGGCGACTGTGGATTTAGATGATCGACTGATTGATTATGGTTACCGAATTGCCGATACACTTCGTGTGCCGAGGTCGATATTGCGAATGGCAAAAATAAAAAGTGGATATCTCACGGCGCAATTCGATTACGACGAGGTCCAGCAGAATTTGGGGAAAACTAAGGTGACTGCGCCATTCGCCGGTACGGTAGCTAATTTGAGCAAATCTGCTCACAATGATGCGCAGGTTAACGATGAGCTCTGCACGCTGCTGGATGAAAGCGAAATGCGTGTAGAATTTACTTTATTGGAAGGTGAGTTGGACAAGTTCTCGCCGGGCACGGTCATCGAGGTAGTCGCGGCAAATGGAGTTGTAGTTGAGGGTTCAGTAACTCACATAAACCCTGTTGTTGAGAAGTCGGGGCTTGTCAGGGGATACGGCATCATAAAAAATGTTCGCGGCAGGCTTCTTTCCGGAATGAACGTCGAGGTTATAGTTAAAAGGCAAATGAAAGATAAAATGTATGTCCCGAAAGCAGCTGTCGTGAGACGGGACAATCGGTCGGTGGTGTTCACTTTCGATAGTGGCCGGGCAAAATGGAACTATGTCGAGACCGGAAATGAAAATCGGGGCTACATATGTATCGAATCGGGCTTAAATGGGGATCAGAAAGTAATTGTTTCTAATAATCTTACCCTTGCGCACGACTCGTTTGTAAAGATTGATTCACGGCCAATCGAGCAACTTTGATCAAGCGAGCTATTTTGTCCCCTTTTAGCACTATTCTATTATTTATCTTTTTGGCAAGTGCCGGGTTGCTCGTCTCACCGTTCTTGAACGTTTCGAACGGTGCAGGTAAGCAGGCACAAGATGCGATCTATATCGATTTTACTTGGGAGAATGCGAGCCCAAGTGCGGTCGAGACCAATGTTACCGCAAAATTGGAGGGGATTATTTCGACGATTAGAGGTATTAAAAATGTCTTTTCCACATCGACAGTGGGTAGAGGAAGTCTGGTGATTGAGATTGACTCACGGAGGAAGTACCAGGAAATCAGATACGAGATAACATCCGTCGTCCGGCAGTATTATAGCAAACTTCCCAAAGGAGTGAGTCATCCGGTTGTTAGCAACAGACCAACATCCTCCGCATCAAGCAAACCTATTGCATCCTTCGCAATTGCGTCTTCGACAGTCGAAAATGTTTATGAGGTTATAAATAGTCAGCTAACTCCTGAATTTTCTGCAATAGAGCAAATCTACAAAATTGAGATCCACAACAAGCCGGAAGTCAATTGGTACCTGGAACTCGACCCTGCGCTGTTACTCCGGTTGGGAATTTCGGTGGATGACGCTTTGGCACAGATTCGTCCGTACCTTTCAAATAGTGATTTAGGAACTATTCAAGTCAAGATGGGCGGGGATAGCCCTCGGTCTGGTACTATCCAGCTGCGGATTATTAATGTACTGGATTTTCGACGGGTTTGGGAGCTGTTACCCATCAAATCCTCAGGGGGGGGCGTAACCCGTTTGGGAGATTTAGCCGAACTGAACTTTCGTCGCTCAGTAGATCAGTCAATATTTCGTGTGAATGGACGTGACGCATTAGTCGTTAGCATCTTCGCATTGGATCAGTCAAATTACTTTTTTCTGGGAAAGTATATTAAACAGGCTGTGGGGCGCTTCCGAAGCAAGCTACCGAAAGGTTTCGTTTTTCATGTTCTTACGGACGAGGGGGGAGAACTTGTCAAGAAATTAGAGGGTTTTTTATTTCAGGTTGCATGTTCCCTATTGATTGTTACGGTCTTTCTTTTCTTTTCTACCCGAAACGTTGCGTACGCCCTGGCACTCGTGTATGCAACGTTATGTAATGTTCTGATATCGCTGCTTGTCTTTTTCTTTCTGGGCTTACAGATTGACATTTATTCGATAACCTGGCTGTCTGTGGCAGTTTGTTTGACTTTCGACAATGCAATTGTTATGATTGAGCATTGCAGAAGTTCCAGGCGTTATCCGGTACTTTTGACAATGATTGGGAGTGCTATGGTAATAGTCGGGACAGTTAGCATCACTCTTCTTACCACTAGGGAAATAGCTGAGTGGTTTCAGAATTTTGCATGGATAACGATAGTCTGGGTCTTTGTGTCTGTCATTGTTGCAGCTTTGCTGGTGCCCGCTCTAGTGTCAACGACCGTCAACGGTACTCAGAGGGTGAGGATACCAATCCAGCGATATAAGAGAATTGTCAGATGGAATAGTATTTACATCCGTTTCATAACTCGCTTGATGTCACACAGGAAGAAGCTTTGTGCCGTGCTTATTCTGATATTTGGGATGCCTTTTTTTTTGTTGCCACGTAGCCTCGAGGGAGACAATATCGTCTCTAAATCATATAACGGTACTTTTGGTTCGGAGCCATATGTCAGTCACATTCGTCCCTGGTTGGATGTACTTTGCGGAGGTCTGCTACAACTTTTTTCCAAAGGATATACCCCAAAGTCGTGGAATTCTGAAACGAGCTCGCCCAGTATATATATACAGGCGAGTATGCCGAAGGGAACTACAATAGGACAGATTGCAAGAGTGTTGCGGGTGGTGGAAAATGCTGTAGAGGGTGCGGAGGGCGTTGAGAGATATACTGTAACTGCTAATTCGGGCAATCAGGCAATTATTCATGTTCTGTTCAAGTCCTTTGACCGGTCAAATCAATTGGCGATAAACTTAAAAAGGAGAGTAGAACGTGCAGTTCTGAAAGTCGGATTAGCCGAGTTTAATATTTATGGCGTTGATAGGGGGTTCAGTAACGTCCTTGATGCTGCTTCTATGAACAGGAGCATTAGTCTTTACGGTTATGACTACTTAACACTGACTGCATTCGCAGATCAGGTGAAAAGACGTCTTCTAACTTACAGCAAAATCACCCGTGCTTCGATCAGCGATCAAGAGTATTGGTCCAGCAAGGGTATTGGTAGACAGCACGAGCTTGTTAAGCAGGAGAACTCGCGAATACTTTTGGCCTCTTCGCCACTACTTCGAACCGCTCGTTTTTTCGAAAACTCGAATAGCTCTTTGGGCGTCTTAGGCGGGTCCGATTATCCTCGGGAGATACTGTTGCATGTAGACACACCCGGAGATCTCTGGTGGAACCTTTGGCGACCTTTGGGTGATGATTCGGTTGGGATAGCCCGTCTGGGTGACCACTACAATGTCGATCTGGCTGAACATGCTGCAGCAATAAATCGTGAGAACCAACAATACAAATTATACGTCAATTTCAATTACATAGGTGACGAAAGTTATAGCAAAGAGGTGATTGAGTCATTGCTCCTGGATATTAGGCAAAAACTTCCGCTGGGGTATAGAATAGATTCGGACCTTGCCTCGCGAAATAATATCAGCGAAAACACGATTGCTGCATCCGTTCTTGTGAGTATGGCTGTGGTTTTCTTTGTGTGCGCAGTAATTTTGAATAGTATTCGATTGTCCTTGGCAGTAATTGCTACGATACCGATTTCTTACATCGGAGTCTTCGTAGCTGGTAGCTTGTTTGGGTTTAGTTTCTCGCCGGGGGTTTATCTGTCATTTGTCATATTAACGGGAGTCAGCGTCGCAGGAGCTTTGCATGTAGTGATTACGTACCATCAAGCGGGGGCCACGCGACGGAACCGTGGCAGCGTGTTATCATTTGTCAGGGCGATAAACCAAAGATTTCTCTTTATCCTGTTCAGTAGAGTAACCCTGCTTGCCGGGCTGGCGTCCTATTTATTGGAGGTAGATGTCGATGATTTCTGGTTTTCAGTGACGCTAAGCGTACTCGGGGGAAGTATCTTTTCGCTTCTAGCAACATTTGTGTTTTTGCCACTTTTCTGCTTTTCTGTTGACAAAAAATAATTGTAGGGATGGTCAAATATTTGATTAACAGGCCAGTTTCGGTTTTAATATCGTATTTGGCATTCATTATCCTCGGGATTTTTGCGTCCTGGCACATACCGGTCACTACAATGCCGGATATTGACATTCCCGAAATCACAGTTCATGTTGTAAGGGATAACGCATCAGCAGAAGATCTGGAACGTCGGGCTGTGGGTACTTTGATAGGCCATTTACAACACCTATCGAATGTTTCGGATATTGTCAGTGAGACAAGGAATTCTTATTCGATCATCAGGATAACGTTTCAACATGGAACAGATATCAACATGTCTTTTGTCGAAGCGAATGAACAGATTGATCTGGCAATGACTTCATTACCCCGGGAGTTTGAACGCCCTAAGGTAGTAAAAGTAAACACAAATGATATTCCAGTATTTAGTTTTAATATTAACTATCGAGGCCAGAAGCAAATCGAAAAATCCCGGGACTTTCGGGAGTTGAGCGATTTTGCCAAGAATGTTGTGAAGCGGAGGTTGGAACAACTGCCTGAGGTGGCTTTTGTTGACATAAGTGGTACAGAGGAGTCAGAAATCATCATTAAGGCAAAAAAGGAATACCTACGTGCACTCGATCTGAATGTACGGCAAATGCAGGAGTTGCTGACAGACCAGAATCCTGGCTTTCAGTCTATTATCGTGACAGAAGGCGATTATCAATACCAATTAGGTATAAGAGGTACTAACCTTAACGATGTTGAGGATATTAAATCAATCGTGATTCCCCGGCAGGAAAAAAAAATGCGTTTGGGAGACGTGGCCGACGTTTCGATCGTCAAAAGAAAATCCAGAGGAGAGTTCTATTTCAACCGAAGTCGTGCCGTGAACATGGCAATCATAAAGACCTCAAATGAGAATTTGGACCAGCTTGAGGAAAATGTGCAGAAGGTGATAAAAGATATCGAAAGAGAATATCCTCAGATAGCGTTTACTAAAACAAGAGATCAGACACTATTGCTAAATGTGTCAATCTCTAACCTGAAACAAGATCTGATTATTGGTCTTGTTTTGGCGTTTTTAATATTGCTTTTGTTTTTGCGTGAGTCGAGAGCACCGATGCTGATAGGAATTACCGTTCCGACTTCGCTCGTGTTGACAGTCTGCTTGTTTTACCTTTTGGGGCTTTCAATAAATATCATATCGCTATCTGGTCTTGTCCTGGGGGTTGGACTTATGATTGACAATTCTATTATTGTGATAGATAATATTACCCAGCACAGGAGAATGGGTAAATCATTACATGATGCTTGTGTAAATGGGGTTAATGAGGTGATCAATCCACTTTTGTTTTCGACCATTACAACAACGTCTGTTTTTGTACCGCTGTCGTTTCTTAGCGGGATAGCCGGAGCGTTGTTTCATGACCAGGCAATGGCTATTTTTATTGGACTTGCTTCGTCTCTGATTGTCTCTGTTACGCTGCTGCCGATTCTATACAAAGTAATGTATGACAGTCTCGGAGATTCTACTCGGATGAAGCCTGATGTTCATAAACAGGGTTTATTTGAGAAGATTTATGAACTGGGATTTAAGTGGACGTTTGAAAATAGAGGCATTATTATAGTTGCTGCCATTGCGTTACTCGCGGCAGATGTTTGGCTATTTAACAAATTGCCTAAAGAGAAGATGCCCTCTCTTAAATACGACGATACGGAAGTGTATATCGATTGGAATGAGGATATTAATCTTAGCGAAAATGCCAATCGGGTATTGGGATTACTTGGCAAAATTGAAACTTTGGTTGAAGTGTCTGAGGCGTCCGTCGGTGAGGAAAGCTTTTTGCTGTCCAAGGAACGGGCATTATCTGTCTCGGAAGCCAAACTGTATCTAAAGTGCAGGGGCCATGTTCAGGTGAGTAAGGCGGCGGATCAGTTAAGCAAGCTTTTTTCGAATAGGTTCCCGTCAGCAAGAATCAGATTTTCGCCTCCCAAAAATATTTTCGAAAAAATATTTGGAGGTGAAGAAAGCACTATTCAAGTTCAGTTGTTTGACATAACCAAAGACAAGTCGCCGAGCCACGAGGCTGCTGCTAGATTTACAGAGGCGATAACTTCTAATTTTAAAAATGCGATCATCGAACCATTGCAATACCAGTCGGAAGCTATAATTGTACCTGATATTGAAAAATTGAACCGATATAATGTATCGCTGAAAGTTTTTACCGAATCTCTCAATAAACGTGTTGCAATACAGAATTTAGGTAGAGCAGATCAAGGAAGCAAAAGTATTTCAATCGGTTTTGATAGCGGGGTAGTGTCAGACCTAAGCCAGCTACTACGAAATCTATTTGTAGAAAATTCAGAGGGAGTTTCGATACCCGCCTCAACACTTGGAACTATCCAGATGTCAAGGCAATTGAAAAATCTTAACTCCGGAAAACTTGGCAGGTATATTCCTATTAATATTGTATGTGAAAATCCGGATGAAATTATTGCTTTTATTAAAAGACTTGATCGTAAAGATGAGAATATTGAAGCTAAGATTGCTGGTCAGTTCCTTGCCAATAAAGCACAAGTTAGGGAAATGTCAACGGTACTTCTCGCGGCAATACTTACTTTGTTTTTCGTGCTCGGGATCCAATTTGGATCCCTGGTTCAATCAGCTATCGTACTTTGTGAGATTCCCCTTGGCATAGGAGGGGCATTGATCTTTCTCGGAATAAATGGAGCTTCGATTAATCTGGTATCTTTAATCGGACTGGTTGTAATTTGCGGTATTATCATCAACGACTCCATTATTAAAATAGACACTATTAACCGCTACCGGCAGTCCGGGAATTACACACTGGCAAATGCCATACATCTGGCTGGTAAGAACCGGTTGAAAGCGATAACAATGACCGCATTGACAACAACGTTGACAGTTGTGCCTTTTCTATTTGCTAAGGACATAGGGTCGTTGTTGCAACAGCCACTTTCGCTGGCCATCATCGGAGGGATGTTTGTTGGGACACCGGTTAGTCTCTATTTTATTCCATTGGTGTACTACCAATATTATAACTTGACCGATCGTTTTGGATTTTCGAAAAAGAAGTGGTCATAGCACTTTGAGTTTCCTTCTCATTTCGAAATCATACAGCGTGAGATATCGAATCTGATATTTCGTAATCCAGTAATTTCTCATAGTGGCTAAGTACTCAAGGGCGGCCCGATCTTTTTCAAGTTGAGCAAAATTGAAATTGCTAAAAGTGTAGTTTCCAGTGGAGTATTTTTGTCGTGCAATTTCATATGTTTCGTTAGCCACGACATTGGCTAATTTGGCTAACCGAATTTGCTCGACTATGGATTCCCATCTTGCGCACGCGTAGACTACTTCTTTTTCTGCTGTTAGACTTTGTTGAGAAATTAACTCCTTTTCAACTTCCATTGCTGCCTGAATCCTTTTTCGGCTGGCTTTATTGGCACCCCAATCCATGATTGGAAGAAAGAAGCCCATTGAGACGGATTGATTATTAAGGAGGTTTTGATAAGCATCACCAGCGCGTTGCCCTGTTTGCGTTAATCCCAGGTTTGCCATAATGCTTACCACTGGAGCTGTTTCGGCTTTTGTTTTTAGGAGCTCTTTCTTTAGTTCCAGCTCTCTTCGCTGAAAATTGTGACTGAAATATTTGTTCTGCCTGGATTCTTGTAATGCTACTTCGGGGTCCACTGTGTAAAAGGGAACGCTGTCAGGCAGTGCTAGTTCGATATTTGACGCCAGCGGCAGGTCGAGGAACCTGAGGAAGGCATGTTTGGCTACTTTCAGATCCAGTTTGGAGTTCGAAATTGACTTTTGGGCGTTGATGAGACTTACCTTGGACTGTAAAACTTCACTAAGCTGGGAAGTGCCTATCTCTAATCTCGCTTCCAGAGCTCTAAGTAAATCAATAATATTTTTCTCGTTTTGCAAGTCCAACCTCAACCTTGTTTCCGCTTGTAAGAGGTCACAATAGAGTTCGGTAGTTTTGATTGCGATCTCTTCGATACTTTCAATTTTCTTGGACTCTGCTTCGCTGATTTTGAGTGACTCAACTTTCTTATCCCACTTAATCGGATTAAAGAAAATATTTTGCTGACTATAACTTATTGTGAACGGTACCGAAGTATACGCAGTGTTTTTGTAACTACCAAAGTTATCAATTCTGTAAAGAGACGTTCCGACAGATAGAGTGCCGCCAGTAATGGCTACACTTTGTGTTGCGCTCAGATTTAGGCTGGAACTAGCGATATTTTGCGAGACAAAATCGCTAGCACCATTTGGCAGTGTTATGGGATTGATCGTTCGGTAATAATTGGGTAACGTTCCTGAAATGGCAACTCTTGGATTTAGGCCGGCTTTATACCGTTGGTATGTCCAGTACGAGAGTGAGTAAGTGTGTTCCGCAATTCGCTGCTCACGCGAAGACTGTTTGGCAGTTTCAATTGCGACATCCAATGAGATCTTGGTTTTATCTTGGGCACTTAATTGGAAAGGCAGTACTATAAATAGAACAACAAATATCCTCATTTTAAATACTTAGATAATAGCGATTTCATTTAAAAATTAATCCTCGCATCTCTGTAGAAATGTGAGGATTGATTTTTAAAATACAACGTATTAATTATATTGCTTTTTGGGTGACCTGCCGTAGTACAGGTATATCAGTGTTCCTAGTACAGGTGCGATAAGGATTATTATTATCCACAATAGTTTGGCAAAGCCGGTAAATGCTTGATTTCTAAGGATATCTACCACTGCCCACGCAATTTGAACATATACGAGCACAGCCAATGCGATGAGCAACAGTTCACTGGACCCAAAGCCGAGAAATGAGGTAATTAACACTCCCATGATGTGTATGTTTGTTTCTTTCAAATATAGATCAAAATTTTTATAAAAAAAATTAGGAGGACAATTTTAAAGCGGAAAAGTTAGCAACTCAAATTCACACGCAACTCCTTCGGTTGAGTACACGACTGACGTGGTTCCGTTTCGGTTGACACTTTTGCGGGATAGTAAATATTTAAAGTCTCAATTCTCATCCAGTTTTGTAAGTGTCCCGAAACGGCAGACAGTTTAGAATTAGAGATTAAACCTTAATTGACGTCCTCCCAGGTATTCAGACGGTTGAAAGTAGAGTTTCCGGTGTTTCTTGATGTAAATTAACAAATTCCTTCGGGGTTAAATCATTCAGCGCACTGTGTGGCCGGAAGTGGTTGTACTCCCACCGGAAGTCTTCGATTTTTTCTCGGGCATCGTCCAGAGATAAGAACCAATTTACGGAAAGACATTCATCCCGAAACTTCCCATTAAAAGATTCAACATATGGGTTGTCTGTAGGTTTTCCTGGTCTTGAGAAGTCTAGCGTCACACCATTTGAATATGCCCATAAGTCCATTTCCTTCGAGATAAATTCACTTCCATTATCGCATTGAATTCGCTCGGGGAAGCATCCTTCGACGAGACAAATTTTTTTTAATTCGACAACAACGTCTACCCCTTTTAGCGATTTTCCAGCCAGTAACCCGTGGCAAATTTTGCTACAATTATCGACTACAGTTAACACCCGGAATCGTTCGCCATTGTAAAGCGCATCTTGCACAAAATCCATGCTCCAGACTTTGTTGATTCCTTGAGTGTCCAGACGTTCCAGGCGATGTTCAGCGCTGCGACTACGCCTAGGCCGCTTTGTCCGCAAATTCAGTCCGCAGGCCTTATAAATACGGTAAACGCGTTTGTGATTGTCACTGAAGCCTTCTCTTTTCAACAGCACAAAAATCCTACGAAACCCGTATCGAACCCTGGCATTTGCTATCTCTTTGATGCGCATCGTCAGCAACGTGTCGTCACGACGATGAGATTTATAGTAGTACATTGCCCGAACCAACTTAACACAGCGGCAAGCCCTTTGAATTGAGACGCGATAATTCGAAATGAGCCAATTGGCCATTTCCTTTTTGTAAGGAGGCCTCACAGCTTTTTTTTAATGACGTCCTGAAGCATCTGCTTGTCCAAGCTCAGATCCGCCACAAGCTTCTTCAACTGAGCGTTCTCTTCTTCAAGTTGTCGAAGTTTTCGCAGCTCGGCGACGCCCATGCCGCCGTACTTTTTCTTCCAGTTAAAAAAGGTGGCTTGGGAAACTCCCAGCTGTCGGCATATCTCCTCGACGCGTGTACCAGTCTCAGATTGCCTAAGCGCAAAAGCAATCTGAGCTTCTGTGAATTTCGATTTTTTCATAGTGACAAATTACAATTTTGACCTGTTTTTGCCACCGAAAATCTCTATTTATCAGCTGTCTCGTTTGCCGGGGGGAGGTCAAACAAACTTAGCTAACTCATGGAACACAGGCATAGGTACCAGTGGTGGCGGCACCGCAGCTCAGACAGTACCCCCAATTACTATGAGCTATAATTCTAGCACCGACGTATACACCGCATCTGCGCCTTCTGGATATGTGGATTATAAATGGGTGGTTGGCAATGGTGAATTAGATCGTGGAGTTGGATCCGGATCGTCCGCATCCAGCATGGCATTGGCCGGCGCGGGTGTTCGCTGCTGGGTTAAAAACAGCACGGGGAACTGGAAACTAACTCCGCTGGTCTATGCGCAGACTTGCCGTAGCGGAGCGCGCCTTGGCGCTGGGGACGGAAGTCACAGCGACACCCCTGGGAACGAGGAGCTAATTAACTTGACGGTATCGCCAAATCCGGGTGCAGACCAAGTTAACATCCGATTCAATCTGCTTAATTCTGCACAAGTTTCGTTAAACATCATTAACGACAATGGACAAATACTACGGAAAGTCGTTAACAATCAGCATGGAAAGGGTTCTTTCAACTACCTCGTTAACGTTTCCGATTTGCCGGATGGCATTTATCTTTGCCAATTGAAAGCCAATGATATCTCGCTAGTAAAGAAACTTTTGGTAAAAAAATGACAACGCTCCGGTCCGGCAATTTAAACAGCCGGGCCGGAACTATCTAAATTTGATCGTTCTATGGATGCCAAGCTGATGTACTTTTGCTTATTACTTATCGGGGCGACGGCTTGTCGATCAACCGACGTACCTCAGCAAACCTACGAATCGATTATCACTGGGGAAATTTCTGTTCCCATCAAAGAAGATGTGAAGCTACCCAACCTGGCTTTCACGCCCGACGTTCGCGCTTTAAGGCCAGTCTCAGATACCTCGCCAATCCGAATGATGGCTTACGGCGGCACTTATTTTGCCGGTTTCCGAAGCGGCGGATTATTTCGTGAGGGACAGCTGACATCCATTCCTGAGCTTGTCGCACACCAGATGCAGCTGCCAATTTTCGAATCGCCCGTCTTTCAAACGGAACATGGAAATGGCAGCGGCTACTACCTCTTCGACAAAAAAGCAAGCCTGCCTTCGTGGAAACATGTTACTAACCAAACCGCCATTGTGTCCACGAGCCCATTGAAGCTGCTACCATTCGACGGTAAACGTGTTGATAATATCACGTGCCCGGAAGGACCGATTGCAACGGCTGATTCATCCAGGTATTATTTCAGATATCCCAGACAGAAGGAATACTTCGCCTACCTTCGCCGATTCTTTACAAAATCCGGCGCGGCAGACAATCCGTTTGACTTTTTCTCAGATTCACTCGAGTCAAAAACTCATATCCTACTTCGTTTTGATGATATGGATTTGTGGGTTGGGATGGCTTTACACCCCAAACAGTTAAGAATCGACGAAATTCTGCACAGTGGCTATTTTACAGCAAAGCGGATTTTTATTGAAAATAATCTAGAAAAGGGTAGAAAAATTGTACTCTATAACGTACCAGACTTTTTAGATTTTCCATTCTTTCACCTTTTCGATGTAAAAAAACTATCTGAGGGCGACATGCATCGTCAGGAATTGACCGATGGCTCACTACTTATTCCAAGCGATCGCGTTAAGACTTTGTTTGCTGCCAGGCAAAATATTTTACTACAAGATGAAGACATATTATCTGAAAACGAGGTAGCCGGTTTTAGATACACAATTCAAAATATTCTGAACAAAAATGCAACTCAGACATTTGCAGACCAATACAATCTGCCTATGGTAGATCTGCACACCCTTTTCAAGCAAATCTTCCAGGGCGACTACCGCACTGAGCAAGGCTTTTTAATCGACCCTTCATTCCCTAATGGAAACTTTTTCTCTGACGATGGTATTCACCTAACTGCGATAGGCAATGCTGTTGTTGCCAACGAGACTGTTAAAACAATCAACAAGTTTTATAAAACAACAATCCCATTAATCAACCTAGCGGATTTCTCAAAAAGTGTTAGATGAGGCTTTGCGGTTATTATACAGCTGGAACTTCTGAAGTACTCCCTATTTTCAAGACCAGCAGTTCGCTACTGGTAGTTTAAATCAAGCTGTATTCAGATAAAGGTTCATCGGTTTCTTGCAGCCAATACCCTGACGCTTCTTTGCATTGTAATGTGCTACAAATCGATCTATTCCCTGGTAAAGGTCAAGGCCATTTTTCTCCACATTCAGCTATATATATATGTTTTATTTAGCGAAGCCACCGCTCGATATGTACGTTCTCGGTTGCTTGCCCTTTTCCATCAATACTGATCCGGATTTTTAGATCATTTAGTGTGCTAACCCAATTCTCGCAGGTGTATTGTGCACCGGTCGCTACTTCGAGCGAATTGCATCTTGGTTGCGCAAGTAATGTATAGTTTGTATATTTGTTCTTAAAGGATTCCGAGTCAAGGTTAGAAATGTAGCCAAGGGACGGATTCGGGACTGAAGAATCAGCTGGCTAGGTAACTGTTTGATTATAAGGAAGGTGTTTAAGTCGTTCGACTCCCTCCGTCTCCACTCTAACAAGTTTCAAACGTCAAAACTCCCGTAGATCTTGGATTTACGGGAGTTTTGTTTGATGCTCAATATCTCAAATCTTTCAAAGTCAACAAAGGCTACGGGACGAATTTGGCACTGGATCCCAGTGAGGTTTCTTGGTCCCTTTTGTATCCATAATTGGTTGTTTTTTAGTTGTACATATATAAGAAATAAGCGTCTTGATTCAATAAAATGAGTAATCTGATTTTGCATGAAACGATAGAGGCGAGAAAAGTCAACGCATTTTTGGAGTCTTTGGTAGGTAAAGCTTATGGCATCCAGCTACAAATCATCCATGAAGACTAATTAATGTGCATCGAACTTTTTTAGAGGAAGTGGCAAGTGAAGATCAGAATATGATGGAACTCCTATCCATATTCGAAGAACATAATGTGAAAGTTAAAATATTGATAGGCTTAGAATATGCTCATGCAACCTGCATGCTATATCGGACAACTTTCAGGCGCGCCCGGGAATGCAGCAACTGGAATAAGATGATTTTGCATTAGCGTATAAGAAAAGTCCGCTGTCTTTTTTGAAATCCATTTAACTCAGACTCTCGGGTGATTGCGGGAGTATCTAATCGGAAATAGGTCAGTCGTCGAAAAATATTGCGCATTGGTCGAAAAATTATACTGTAAACTAGTTCTACTAATTTTTGTAAAAAAAATGCACTACATTGGCGTATATTCTTCAAATACTACTACGACTCTGTCGAATGCACCACTTGGTGCCGATATTCCCTGCACATTATCAGTACAAAACTTCTTAATTATCAATGATTTCCAGTTGTAAAAATTATTATCCATCCGATCTATTAGATTCGAATTCACCCATATTTCAAGAAATACAGCAACATGCCGGTACAATAAATCTGAATGAAGGGTCAACTTTCCTCTTTCCAAATAGGGTGCAGCCATCGTTATATTTTGTAAAACAGGGTATTTTGAGAAGTTATACTGTTCATAATGAGCGAGATATAACGAGGTGGTTCTACGGAAAAAACAATCTGGCAACGTCATTCCAAAGTTTCCTGTATGGTTTGCCTTCCGACGTTTACATGCAGTCACTCACTCCGTCTTTACTTGTTGAAGTATCCAAGGATTATTACAATTATCTATGTATTGAGTATCCTGTCTTTAAAGATTTTGTGGATCAAATTAACGGCGACTATTTAATTAAGAACCAGGCATATGTCGATCGTCTTAAAACATATTCAGCCTTAGAAAGATATGAATATTTTATGGAGGAGAATCCCGAGATTAACCGATGCGTTCAGGTGCAGCATATAGCGACTTTTCTTGGAATCACCCCGGATACATTAACGAAGATCCGAAAGAAATGCAGTCGAAGACAGGATCTTTGAATTGTTATACGATCCGACAAAAGTCGGTTCGCTTTAAGTTTTTTACCGGTTGTTGGCTAAAAATATCGGGCCTAAATTTATGTCGACTATTTTGTTGGCTTAATTCGATTAAGCCTAATCGTTCTCAATGATATAAATTTGGAAATATGATAAACTCTACTCTTCAAAATGCCAGCACAACCCCATTAACTATGGGACTACCGTGATTGGTCCGCCAAAGCCACAATCTTAGCTCTACCGACCCTCAAATCGGAAGCAATGCATGCGCTTCCCGGCGGAGCTTTGCCTAACTCTCTCATTAACGCTTAAAGATTCCATTCCTTCACATGCAATTCAAATCCATCTGTACACATTTGCTTGCTTTGCTTTTGTGTGTTGTGCTGGCCAACCAACGGGCACTCGCACAACAGCAACTCGAATCCAGTCGAAATATAGCGAGGGCAGTTATTACTCCTTCCCCTGCTGCCGCAGGTATTGGTACCTTCGGAAATACACCTGTGAGCTATTACACCGGCACGCCGGACATCAATGTCCCACTTTATAATGTAAATTATAAAGAACTATCTGTCGACCTGGCACTGAAATACCACCAGGCTATCGGTACCAAACCGGATGCTTTCCCCGGGTCGACGGGAAATGGATGGGTTTTAAATACTGGTGGGGTCATTACTCGCATTGCACGTGGAGCTACCGGTGCAAACATGCCGTCAAATTACCCTTTGCCAGTAAACTTCAATCCTACGGCTGCCGCCGATTGGTCGTCTCAAACCAAAATGGATGACCATTTGGCAAAACAAACCGTATTTATAAATCAGGAAGGGCGGTACGACGAGTATGCATACAACTTTGCGGGTTATTCCGGGAAATTTTACATTGACCATACGGATGCATTTCGTATCAAAACAGAACAGGGTGAGGATATTATGGTCGAGAAGGTTGTCAAAATGGACACCAACTTTGTCCTCCCTACTGAGACACAAATCGCAGTTCCTTGCGGGAATTTTCCCTACCGAGACACATTATATCAAAAATATATAGTTTATAAGTTTACGCTCACCGACAGCAGGGGTATCAAATATATTTTTGGCGGGGACAATGCATCAATTGAAATAACTCGTCCAGGAATGGAACTTGGTATATATGATTTGTCTAATCAAAATCCAGTACCCACTAGCTGGTACTTAACATCTATTCAATCACCCAATGGATATAAGATAGACCTGAAATACACCAGAGGGAAATTCTATATTACGAATGAAATTTCAGTCTTCGCAAAGAACATGGTTCCGTCCAAGTGGATGGATATAGGGAACAATGCGCCTTATCCTCCATACATAAAAAGTACGATGTATAACCCGTGCTATCTTGACGAAATCATCACACCGATTAGCAAGGTGAAATTTAACTGGAGCATTGCAAACCAACAGCTAGGTTACACTTTCGCTCCGGACTGTATGAACAATACGATAAACGGAGCCGTTTATTTCTACGCATATCCTGATGTAAGGACGGCTTCCATAATCGGCCGTTTTCCTAACAAGCTGGATAACTTTGTGATCAGCAACATCGTCAATAGTAGAATGCAGAAAGTAGAATTTACTTACACTAATTCTACGTCAACAAGATTGAAGCTGTTATCTGTGAAATTTCGCGGGCAATCCGATTTGCCTCAGAACGTCCCGACCTATTCCTTTGCATACAATCAGACTTCGTTACCAGCCTATCTAGCTCTCAAATCGGATGATTACGGCTTTTTTAACAATAATAATACTTACACCACATCGACTGATCCCAACTACTATTGGAATATGTTCAGGGATGCAACGGCCAGGCAAAACTACCTGAATTCCCGTGCACCAAACGCGACGTACGCAAAGGCCGAGGTATTAGAGAAGGTTACCTATCCAACTGGTGGTTATACACAATATGAATATGAACTTAACCAGTACGGGCGGATTGCAAAGTTTTGGCCTGCCACCATTGCCGAGAATGCCGGCGGCGCTGTCAACACAGGCGGACTGCGTATCAAACGAATATCCAACTACGATGTTGCTAGCCATAAGGCTACCGAAAAGACATATTACTACAACAAGAATTATGCAACCGGAGGGACTTCTTCCAGCGGAGTATTAAGTTTCGAACCGATTCATTTCCTTTATTTTACAGGAACTGTTACGGCTCCTAAATACTACCAGGGTAAACCTGGGGAATCCAATTTCGCTGGCACGATGACTTTCACACAGTACAGTACCGATCCGCTTAATGTTTCCAATTACCGTGGAAATCACGTCACGTATTCTGAGGTTGCGGAGGTGGACATTGATGGCAGCTATTCAATATATAAGTATAAAAATTACGACAATAACTACCATGACAAACCTGCGGAGAAAATGGTGGTCGACAACGCGAATGTGGGAGACTTCTGGAAAGAGGATGAAATGAACAGCATGGAGCTGGAGCGTGGTCAGATATTGTCCGAGGAGAAATTCAATAGTTCCAACAGCATCCGGGAAAAAACTGAGTTTCAGTATAATGACGATCCCAACCGGTTTAACACGAACGTCAGAAGGATAAAGCTGTCGCCTAACCCGATGTATTCTCCGAATTATCCGTCCATCAGGTATACAGCCACGCTCGTGTACACCTATTATCCTTTCGTAAAGACGTTAACCAAAACGACTTATGAATCCGGCGGGAACCTATCATCACCAGTAACCCGCACGTATGCGGCGAACAGACTGATATCCTCGGAGACGACAACCGATAGCAAAGAGCAGAGCGTTGTGACAACTTATAAGTATCCAAATGATTATACGGATGCTGTAAGCGTAGCAATGACTGGAAAGCACATCATTTCGCCTGTGATAGAAACGAAAACAACAGTCGCCGGTACGCAGTTGAAACTGGTGCAGACGCCTTATTACTCCCCCTCAGCGAATATTTATGTTCCGCAGGAGGTAAAAGAACAAAATGGCTCGGGCGCATTGGAAACCCGCTTGCAGTTTACCAAATACGATGCTAAGGGAACACTACTCGAACAGCAAAAACCCGGTGATGTAAAAGAGAATTTTCTGTGGGGGTATAATTCTCAATTTCTAATGGCAAAGATAGTGGGAAGCGATTTTGCCACGATCAACGCTGCAGTGAATCAATCAATACTTGATAATGCAGAAACAAGTGACCTTGCCGTCAACTCAACCCTTTCGGCCACTCGCAATTCACTTGCCAACTCGAACCCCGCCGCACAAATGACCAGTTACGCGCGTGCTCAGGCATCGATCATTGGTGTGCGGACAAGCACTGATGCGAATGGTAAAACGATCCTTTACCAGTACGATAACTTTGGGAGACTTAGTAATGTAAGCAATGCCATTGGTTCCAATGAGCCGGGCTCTATCCGTGCCTCTTACTGCTACAACTACCGGGGCCAGCCGACGGACTGTTCGACGATGGCTCCCACTGGCAGTATCGCAGCATCTACGCCGATGTTATTAGGTGAGGACGCCCTACCTGTTACCCTGATTAATTTTGAAGCTTTCAGGCAGGAAAAGGCTGCGGTTCTGAAATGGTCGACCAGCTTTGAAACGAACAGCGATCGGTTCGAAATCGAGCGGAGTACTGATGCTAGGACCTGGATAAGAATTGGTACGGTATCGGCGCAAGGTGAGAGTAACGAAAATCACCAATACAGTTTTACGGATTTTACTCCGGTCTTGGGGCGCTCTGGAGAGAGTGAAAATTTCTACCGCTTGAAAATGGTCGATGCTGACGCAAGTTATACGTATAGCCGTATCCGTAATGTAAGTTTTGGCGACAATGCTCAGATTGCACTGTATCCGAATCCTTTGACGATTGGTGGAAAGTTGAACATCCTTGCTGACGATGTAAGTAACATTGTTTCCATCAGAATCTATAATTCGGCTGGGAAGCTAGTCCATCAGACAAAGGCGACGAAGCAGATCGATACAAGCAAGTTAGCGGCTGGGTTGTATGTGGTTATGATCACCTACACCGATGGAAGCACGAGCTCTCATCGCGTTGCCAAACAGTAGCAATTCATTAGACATAATCCTCAATTGATATATGAGACGCATACTTTCCGCGATTCTTGTAATGGTACTTGGCGTAGCAGCCCATGCGCAGCAGACCAATACCCAGAATTATATTATCTCCCGAACTTACAAACAAGCCGGAGCCGCTGAGAATGATGTAAGTAAAGTTATCACGCAGGTGCAATACCTTGACGGGCTGGGAAGACCTCTTCAAAACGTTAGGGTCAAGCAAAGTCCGACAGGTAATGATATTGTTCAACCAGAAGAGTATGACAATATTGGCAGAAAAGCCAAAGAGTACCTGCCTTACGCCGCGTCCGGGAATGGCTCGTATAAAGACAAGGCCCTGGTGGGGGGTGACGGAGCCAGTATATTCAAATGGTACAACGACAATTCTGCCGGACTGCAAAAATTTGCGGCAAATGATCTGGAGAACCCGTTTACGGAGACGTTCTTTGAACAATCTTCAAACCGGCCCACCGGTGCACGCGCCGCGGGTAACCGAAGTAAAAGTTCTTCCATAGAATATGCTGTAAATTCCGCAAATGTGGTTAAACGTTATGATTACAATCCAACTAACAACACGGTTGCCCAAAACAATTTCTATGGCGCAGGCACGCTGATCAAAACCCAGGAAACTGATGAGCAAGGGGTGGTCAAGACCCAGTATACAGACAAAGCCGGACAGGTTGTTTGCAGGCAAGACCAGGCATCAGGCTATACTTATTACGTTTTTGATAATTTAGGCTTGCTGAGGGCGGTGCTGCAACCTAAATTTCAAGACGACGCAAATTTTACCAACCACGCTTTTTTATACAACTACGATTCCCGAAACAGACTTACGCGAAAGCAAATCCCGGGAGGTGGAGCGGTGGAATTCGTGTATGATAAGTTTGATCGGACCGTAGCATCGCGTGATTCAAGTCAGCTTAAGAGAGGCGTATGGGCTTTCACCAAATATGATTCACTGAACCGCCCTATTGCGACGGGGGAAATAGCGTCAACAACTACAAGGGATCAATGGGTTACCTCAGTGAATGCCGTAACCGGGCATCATGAGACGAGAAATAATGGGGTCGTCGCGGGATATTCGCTTAATCAGACAGCACCGGTCAATGCCACGGAGGCCGATTTGATGACGATTACATTCTACGATGACTATCAGTTTTCGAAACCGTCTGGCTGGTCATTTTCGAGTAGCTACTATGGTTCAAGCAATGCGAAAGTCAAAGGACAACGCACGGGAAGACGAAGCAGGGTGTTACTAGGGAGTGGCTCTGCGGGCGCTTGGCTAACGGATGTGGTATACTACGACAACGAATACAGGCCGATCCAAACGTTGCGGCAACTTCACGACCTAGGTGCAACGGCATATGAAAGGGTATCCATCAAGTACCTGTACGACCTGGCGGCTGTCGTAGAGCAGCAGAAAACCGAGCAGATTTTGTCCGGTACCGTTACGCTTACACACACTGCGACTTATACTTATGACCACGCTGATCGTTTGTTGGGGGTCAAGGAAAAAGTAGATGCCGGAACCAAAAGTAAGGAAGTATTTACTGTTGCAAGACGTTATAATAACTTGGGGCATTTGCGAAGCAAGTGGCTGCATTCCATCAACGCGGGGACGAAATTCAGGCGTAGGGTGGACTATACGAACAACATTCGTGGATGGCAGACTGATGCAAAGACCTTCTACCTGCCAGTGTTTAGTGGTGTTGAGTTCCCGTTCCATGCCATTCACGCCAGTTACAGAAAGGGCGAGTATTACAGCAACGGAAGTGTCGATTCCCTTGCATGGCTCGGCAAAGATGAGCAGGAATTCTCAGGTGGTTTAACTTTTACATACGACGATGCAAGCCGATTGAGTGCATCCTCCGGAATTTTCGACTATGCCAACTCAGAGAACAATATAACTTATGACAAAAATGGCAATTTGGCGTCTCTAAGCAGGGTAGGTTATGCTGTCGATAATATTAGCTATTCGTACGCAGGGATCGGGAACCGGACATCATCTATCAACAACCCCGGGGGGAATGGTAAAGGAGCGAAAGCCGGGTCGAGTACCTATTCCTATGATGCAAATGGTAATATGACGGTAGATGGCAGTCGGGGAAGCACCATCACCTACAACTTTCTGAATTTACCTAAATCGGTTAAAGTCGGCTCAGGTGCGGCGTCGTTGTATGACTACGACGCATCGGGGTTCAAACACAAATACGTCAATTCCGCAGATGGTTTTACGGTAAAATATGCGGGTATTTTTGAGTATGATGCCTCAAATACCTTCAAAAGGGCAGCAGTCTCCGATGGACAGGTCATTGTTACTCCGGATTCGCTTGTGTTCAACTATTACCTCAAAGATCACCAGGATAATGTCCGGCTAGTGTTTAATGAACATGGGGACATAATTCAGACAACAGGCTATTACCCTTTCGGTCTAGAAATCCCGGGCTACGACGAGACACAAGGTATCCGGATTACAACCAACCGTTACAATTTCCTTACACGGGAGTCACAGGTAGGGACCGGCTATATTGATTTACAGGCCAGGTTTTATGATCCCACCGTCGGGCGTTTTCTTCAGGTTGATCCTTTGACGGAAGCTCAGGAAAATTTCTCCGTGTACCAATATGGTTGGAATAACCCGATTACAAACAGTGATCCTGATGGCCGGTTCCCGGGTGGACCAGGTTCAAGATTGTTGGCAGAAGCAGAAAGAGAGTGGAATGTGTTCACGAGAGACGCCAAAGTATTCGGAGAATATGCAGAATCGGCAACAGCCAAGATACTAACTTACACCGATATAAACGATGCAACGGTATTAGCTACTTCTATTTCACGGGATGGCAATGCAGTAAATATAGATGGTACGCCGGCAACTAGTCTCGACAAGGGGGCGGCTATGTTGGGGGTTGTTCTGCCGATAATCTCGGGCAGTGCCCTGAAAAAGGGTATTGAATTTATTGGCGAGCGTGCATTTGGTGCATATCGTGACCTAAGTGGAACGGTGGTGCAGGCCCACCATATCATCCAAGATGCTGCGGTCCGGGACTTGCCGGGTTACAAGTACTTTGAGGCACCTTCCGTACACTTGCAAGGAAAAGCGACGACCGCCGGGACAGAGCACAAGCTAGCGACTGCTGCACAAAATGCGAGAAGGAAACTTGGAGATGGCGGGACTTATGGGGCAGAGCGCCGAGTGGCTTTCAGGGCGCTCAGAGAGGCCGGAGTTAGTGCGAACGATGCGAAACAACTGGTGAGACAAGCCGATCAATACTTCAGAAATCTTGGAGTAACTTTGGATACACAGACGAGAATACCTTTCAAACGAAATTAAACATATGGAAAAGGAAAAAGTGATTTTAGCTTTCAAACAATTGATGACGCTCATTGCACATAGGCAATTCGGGCTTGTTTATGATCTGGATTACGAAAAGGAACTGACCGAGCAGGAGATTGAAGAAATTGTGGATTCCCACCCAGGAACACTGTCGCCCACTCCCGACGACATTATAGAAGATACCTATATTTTTGAAACATTGTATCCCAATCAAGTTAGAACTGACATACCCCTATATTATGATGGAGAACGTGGAGATTTAACAGTGGGTTGCCGTGTATTTGATGTCGGAGAGGAAGAATACAGATTCGCAATAGAAGAGATTCATGTAATGTAGGAAAATTGGTACCTGAACTGTACGCTTGTAGTTTGTTGGGCTTAGTTAGAAGTTTATAATTACACCCTTTCCCGAAGTGATATTTATGAAGCGTTCAATTAAAACTCTTTCACTGAAACAAATACTCCTTTTTCTCTTTTACTTGCACTTAGCAACTACTGTTTCAATTGCTCAGGGAAAAGAGCAGGTGCAAAACGAGCTGTTTACATTGATCGCCGACACCGACCTCGCCAAAGTTGCTCCGGCTCGCTCAGACAAGTATTCTCAATTGAAAAGAAGTCGTATCTATAAAAATATCTTTGCGGTTAAAGTTGGGAAGCTTGCAAAAATTCAGCGGAATGGTGTACTGAAATTTAATATCCCAGGATCTGCCGAAGAAGTAACAATCGTCGCCAAAAAAGTTGACGCGCAGAACGACGATGATTTTTACTGGTATGGGACTTCTGAGAACCAAAGGAACACCGCGCTGTTCAATTCGGAAAAAGGCAGGCTCAGCGGTTCATTCAATGTGGGGGATCGTTATTTCCAGTTAAGCAGTCTGGAAGTAGGTGTTGGGGCGATAATTGAGGAAGTGCCGATCAATGGACTTGCCTGCGGCAGCACTGGTGCTCCCCTCGACCCGCATTCGGTCGAACCATATGTTATACCGAAGCAGGACGAAAATGCGAGGGCAGGTGTTTGTACTGAGCCCATTCGGGTGCTGATCCTGTACACGCAACAAGCGGCAACTCATACACTGGACATTGTTCAGCTGGCCAACGGTGCAGTAGGTCAATACAATCAGGCAATCGACAATGTTGGAAGATCCATACCTCAGACCAATAAAATAGCTGTTGCCGGGATTCAGCCGATAACGTTTACGTCGAATGACCCGGAAAGCACAACCAATAGCGCGGATGCTGCCAGTTGGGTGAATAGTAACAGTACCGTACAGTCAATGCGGAATACCTATAATGCCGACTTAGTAATATGCTTTATTTTTAAAAACCAGTCCCATGCAGGTTGGGCTGCGCAAATACCCGCTAATAATGCGCAGTTTTCAGCGATTGTCCGTGTGGAAGCTACTCCGATATGGACCTTTGCGCACGAGCTTGGGCATCTGCTGGGCGGGCGCCATCACGACGATTCAAACGCCCCGCAATACTCACACGGTTATTCGTTTACCGGAACTGATAATGTCCTGTATCAGGACATCATGTATAATGGCACGGCAGGAACGCGTATCAATTATTTTTCCGCGCCGAATGTCAACTACGCAGGAGTACCCGTCGGGACCTATGCGAACAACGACGTCGCCAGAAGGATTTCCGAAGTCAGTACGAGTGTAGTGAATTTGAGGCCCTCCACAACCCAGCCTTTTAACGCAGCCATCATTGGTCCAACCAGTATTAGTTCTGCCGGATATTACGACTGGGAGCTATACACATTCTGTCGGAACTTTCTGACAACAACCTGGCAATTCAGTACCGATGGATTCAACTACGGCTCGTCAGTCGGATTTGGGGATATGGTCAGCTTCCATTATGTAGATGGAAATAATAATGGCACGTTGTATTTGAGATGTACGATTACCACTGATCAAAATCAAACGTATGTGACAACGTCGACCATCAACGTCAACATTTGCAGCGGCTGCCGGGAAACATCGGAGAAAAAGGATTTGCCGGAGCAACGTGCACCGCTCGTAAACGCGATTTTTCCGAATCCAGCCTCTACCAAAATCACGGTAGACTATTCGCTTACAGAAAAGGCCGATGTCGATCTTCAATTGATCGATCTTGTAGGCCGACCTCATATTGCCCGAAAGTTGGGTGAAATGGAGGCGGGAGAGTATAAGCATGAGATTAGTACCGGGAACCTTGCTAATGGAATGTACGTATGCCGGATAAAAATAAATGGAGTAGCGATAAACAGGCTAATTACGATCACCAGATGACAAGCCGACTTTTGATAAGAATTCTCTGCTTTTCCTTGGTAGTGGCCTGTTCGTGCAAAGAGGAGAAATTCGATATGTATTCCTACAATGGAGCCTATCCGCGGAATATGGATGGCAGCCAGATTACTACGTATACGCCTGTCGTGGAAAACGGTGAAATAAAGGTTGACTTTAATGGGCACGCCTGGAATCATGCACCATTTCAAAGGGTCGATATAACTAGATTTCCGTTTGGCAACGGTGGCAGTGAAGATAGATTGGAGATTTTTATCAGATCAATGCTCGATAGCCAACTCGAATATTCATGCTCCCTCGAACATCTCATTTTCAGGGTTCCTGCAAAGAATGGCACCGTAGATTTGAACGGTTTCCCCGACGATGTGTCGGATGCCCAGGGTGCCGCATTCAGTACTGCCAACTGCGACGCTACAAAGGACCGGTATCGATTAGATCGTACCAAGACAAATCGGCTCACGGTGCTAAACTATGACGGGGTGGATAAAAAAGTGACCGTGCAATTTGAGGTTAATTTCATCATTGCAGCGAGGAACTCCGATTTCGGGCCCATTTTTCCAGAAGAAGTAAGCATGAAAGGCACGGCTACGACTATTGTGACGGCCATGTAATATGTTGTTAAACCGACACTCACTACTCGCTTACAGTAATTATTCATTGTAAATTTTAAGCTTATGAAATTGAAAAAGTGTACTTCATTTTGCGGAGTGCTTTTGCTATTCCTCTGTCTCTGTATATCTGATACATTTGCTCAGAAATGGAGCGGGGTTAATGGCAACGAATGGCTTGCCGGCAAATATAGTAAGCAGTGGGTGCGGATAGGAGTATCCGCAAAAGGTGTCCACAAGGTTGCGATATCCTCTTTGCCAGCCGCATTTCAATCGGCAGACAAAGCAAAGCTGCAACTGTGGCATCGCGGCAATCAGGTTGGTATCCTGAAATCCGATAATACCGAGATCCTTTTTTACGGGGTACCCAACGATGGAGCATCGGATTCGTTACTCTACCGGCCGTCCAGTTCACGTATTAACCCATATTACAGTACTTTTTCAAATGAAAGCGCTTATTTCCTTGTTGTCGGAGATGAAAATGGGCTGCGTGCGTTAGTGGAAAATACAGCGGTTGATACGGGTATTACCGCATCTCAGTTTCATAACCAGGTTGAAATAAAGGCCTTTCAAACCGAATACACCTATGGATCTGTCGACTCCTATCGCCCTTCTACCTACAACAGCTATTTCGAGGGGGGCAAAATGGGTACGGGTACAAAGCTCCCGGTGGGTACAGCGGCTTCAAGTCCGGCCTATACGGCAAACCCGGCGTCAACCTGGCAAGCCGGTTCGGTGGCCACCAATTTCAGTTTTGCGGCTAAGAACGTATATCCAGGTTCGGTTCCAAAGGTCAGAATGTTACTGAGTGGCCGGTACGGAGCGGCAGAGGTGCAGATCAAAGTAGGTAAGAACGCTTCGTCACTAAGACATGTAACTACCACAAATACGATCGACTTTGTGCCACTGGAGGTGAATTTTGATTTAGATCCGGTCCAGGACTATGACATAAACGGAGGAACGTTCGGTTTTCAAAACGTCATATCAACTGCCTGGTTTTCTGTGAACTACTACACTGTCAGCTATGCTCAAACGGTTGATGTCAACAATACCAACGAATTCAATTTTCCCGCGGCTTCGGCGGGATCGAAGTCGAGGATACCCATCCTAAATCCCCCGGCGAGCCCGTTATTTTATGACATTTCAAATGCAGATACCCCGCGTATCATACAAGGTGTTGCGTCCAACCTGATGGTAACCCGTAACGGTAGTCCATTAAAATTGCTTGCTACCAGTGATGGACAGAACATCAGTGTTTTGCCTGCTAAAATCTCTGCGGTAACGTTCCGAGACATTAACCCAAGCGCTTACAACTACCTTATCGTTGCATCGGAGAACCTGGCCTCATCCGCGCAGGCCTTTGCAAATTACCGTCAAAATGAATCCCCAGGCACGAGGTATTCACCGATTGCAATTACCATCAAAGAGGTTTACAACCAATTCAACTATGGCGAACCAAGCCCTGTTGCGATCAGAAGGTTTGTGGACTACATGATCTCGGACGGTAACAAATCCAAATTTCTGCTACTGCTTGGTAAGTCTATTATGAGCTACCAGAGGATAGTCAAGGAGTTGCCCGACGAAGTACCTACCGTTGGTTTCCCGGGATCTGATTTACTTCTGGTAGATGGTTTGCGTGATACTCCGGATGACGTTCCAACTATTCCGGTAGGCCGTGTTTCCGCGCTGACCGATGCGGAAGTGAATGGGTATCTGGACAAAGTCAGGACCTATGAAGCTCAGACTGATCTGACATGGAGAAAGAACGTGATGCATATCAGTGGGGGGAAAAGTGCGGGAGAAATTGGCCAGTTTACATCATACCTTTCTGCGATCGGAAGCACTGTAACCGGTACACCTTTCGGAGGAACGATCATCCAGAAAGTGAAAACGCAGGCAGCCAATGTCATTGAACAGCTCAATATTTCACCAGAACTGAATGGAGCGGGCCTCGGTATGATCAGCTATTTTGGGCACGGAACCACTTACCGCACCGACTTCAATGCCGGCTACGTGACCGACGCTGCCAAAGGGTACAATAATACTAACAAGTACCCCGTCATGTTTTTCAACGGTTGCGGTGCAAACAACGTTTTCAGTAACCTGTTCGGAGCCACCGTTAACGCGAGTACGTCGCGGCCACTTTCACTCGACTGGCTTATCGCTCCGGGTAAAGGCGCAATTGCCGTGTTTGGAAATACCTGGGATTCTTACCCCGCTGCTTCAAAAGAATATCTGAACCGACTGTATCCCGCTATATTTTCCAAATCGGACAGCGACCGTGGAACAGTGGGGCAGATTTTGCAGGAGGTAGCCCTGAGAACCAAATTGGAGAAAAAATATGCTTACCGCTCCTCAGATAATATTTATGACGCGCATCGTGCAAATGTTCATCAGGTGCTGCTTCAAGGTGATCCTGCGCTTAGGATACTGATGAGCGAACCCATTGCTGCTATCCCTCAATCGACCTGTGAAAGCCTTGGAGACCAATGTTCAGGAAATTCCCAGGAGGTACGTCCCTATAACATCAATATGTCGTCCAGTGGTTCGGTGCCATTCAGATTGACCTATAAGGCGCACGAGGGCCCGTCCACGGGAAGAATCCGGATCAATGGTGGTGTATGGCAAACATTTAACCTTGCACAAACCAATATAGGAAAATATGTGGAAGCGATTATAGGGACTTATGCACTGAATGCAGGCGATAACACCATTGATTTTGCGAGTGGAGATGGCTATATTTGTTTTCGGCAACTCTGCACCGGTACGCCTCCACCATCAAACTGTACTGGACTTGGAGACGTTTGCTCCGGGAATCCCTCAGAAATTCGCTCGTACACAATTAACATGTCGGCTGGTGGTTCAAAGCAATTTAAACTAACCTACAAAGCCCACGAAGGTCCCTCAACAGGGAGAATGCGGATCAATGGAGGTGCCTGGCAAACGTTCGGTCTTGTCCAAACCAATATCGGACAATATGTAGAAGCCACCATTGGATCCTATTCACTCAATGCAGGCAACAACACCGTAGAATTTGCCAGTGGAGGCGGCTATATCTGTTTCAGACAGCTCTGCACTGGTAATACCGGCACGAGAATCAGCATTGGAGAAAACAGCATCGAACAACAGGCCGACGACGAGGTTTCGGTGTCGCCTAACCCGAATGACGGGAAGTTTGATTTACGGTTTTACATCGAGCCGGGCAAGACGGCCGTCCTGACGATCCTTAGCCAGGCAGGAACCGAACTGTTAAGTAAGCGTTTCGTCGGCCATGGCGAGCATCTTGAACATATTCAACTCGATTCGTCGGCTGCCGGTATTTTTCTCGTTCAGCTTCGGACTAATGATCGCATTCGGACGAAAAAGATTATCATAGTAAGATAGCAATTCTCAATTTCAATTGTTCGACATTGAGCCTGCGAATTCATATTTGCAGGCTCTGTATTTGACCCCTTTTTCAAAGTGTAGCCTGTAGCGGTTTACATCTTAAATTGTCATCGATCCACTCCGGTTCAAGTACTAAGTTGCAGCAAGAAGTTTCACTTCCAATACTACGATAAAATATTCCGTTTAGCTTATTGCCGTCATTGCTCATGTAGGTTTATTTGATATCAGTGTAATACTTCTGCAGAGCTTTAACTTGGATCTACTATCGGAAAAATAGAGATCGAACAATGCAGCTATTTGATTTGCGAATGGTGATATGAAATTGAGGAAGTTTTATTGATTTTACATTCATAATGAGCTGAGTAAGCAGTGAATCTGAGGTTAATTAAGCATTGTTGATCATATTTGGACGTTGTTTGGATTCTGCGCGTGCGCATGTAGCTAAATGATGAATGGTAGTTTAAGTTGCTAGTAATCAAGTTATAAACTAGGTTCTCTCCACCAATTCCCATTAAGATAACGCCACAGGAGAGGTCGAAAGCCTCGCCTACTTTGTTAAAAGGCGGTTTGCGGCCATTCCGCATCATGACTGGGCCCTGTTCATAACTTCTTCGAAAGTAACCAACGCCGTGAAGTGCGGATGGTCATATTGAATTTCGAAATGTGCACCGATAGTTTCCGACAGTTTTGCAACAATCCAAAGTCCGAGCCCGAAGCCGTCGATCTGGTGGTCCTGCCGGTTGAACTCGTGCGTGAGGGTATCGGGATCTGTGATCCTATTCGTGACCGTGTTCCGTAGGGTCAGAATTAGCCGATCCTGCATTTTTTCAACCCTTACCACTATCGCGGAATCCGGCTTGCCATGTTTGACGGCGTTTTCCAGCAGGTTCAACAGCATGGTGATGAGCAGCGAGGTGTCGGTGTAAATTTCGAAGTCGGCGTTTTCCGGTATGAGGTCGATTTTGAATGTTTGCGTGTTCCGCCGCGCCCGGTCGGCTATGCGATCGAGCAGGCCTATGAGTACTTCGGGTAGGTTGACATTGGAATGCGTTAACGTCAGAGAGCCCGCTTTTAATTGGCTGAGCAGGAGGAAGTCGTTCACGAGCTTGCCCAGCCGCTGAACCTCGGTGGTCTGGTTGCTTATAACAAGTCGGATGTCGGGCGGAAGCTGCTCTTTTTGCAAGGTTTGTAGCTCTGTGAGCATTACGCTGAGCGGCGTCCTGAGTTCGTGGGAGGCGGAAGCAAAAAAGGCATTCTGGTATTGCGATTGTTTTTCAATGCGGTCCAGCATCCGGTTCAGCGAAATGGTGAGCTTGTGCAACTCGTCCCGGACTTCCGGTTCTTCAAGCAAATGGATCCGGCCTTGCAGACTGCTTTGATCAGCCTTACTGACAATGTTCTCGATCGGCCGCAGCAGAAATCCCGAAAGCAGGTAACCGGCCATCAATGCTGCCAGGAATGCGAGCGGGAAATACAAAAACAGGATCACCTGCAAGTTCCGGATATCCTCGTTGAGCTCGGTAGCCGGGAGGACGTAGACAATGCGCAGCACGCCGCCAGTCTCCAACTTCCGTTCAAGCGCAACACTTCGCCAAAGCCCGGAATTTGCATTCTTGCCGAAATGGGAAACCGGTTCGGGCAGGTTATTGAAAAGCGTGTCCGCTTTTGCATTGGCCAAATATACCAAACTGAAATGTTCGCCTGAGGCGGGAAATGGAATGGTAATCGGGCTGACCTCCGTTTCTTGCAGGAGCAGGCTGCCTTGCGCTTTCAGCCGGGCCGCAAAGCTTTTTTCGAATTGCGTTTTGACGTTTGAGTACAGTAAAAGCCCGGTTATCAGTAAAAAACAGAGAAATGCAAACCCGAAAATCAGCCCGAAGCGAAATCTGAGGCTTGTGTAGAATGGGTAGGACACCGGCTTTTTCACAGCATTGATTTTGAACCTGAGAATTTGTACCCGACGCCGATCACCGTTTCTATCAGGCTGGTTTCAAAACCTTTGTCGATCTTCTTGCGCAGCTGGTGCATGTATACCTCCACAATATTGCTCTCCGGATCGAAATCCATATTCCATACATTTTCCAGGATCTGGCTCTTGCTCACTACCCGGTTCAGGTTTCGGATGAGGTATTCGAGCAATGTAAATTCCTTGGCTGTCAGCTGGACCGGCTTTCCGCTCCGGGAGACTTCGCGCGTGATGAAGTCTATCAAAAGGTCGTCAATGGCGATGCGGGTACTTTCACTACCCAGCGCCTTCCGCTGCTGAATGCGGATCCGGGCTAGCAACTCGTCCCATTCGAATGGTTTCCGGATGTAATCTACCGCGCCGAGATCCAGCCCCTCCACCACCTGGGATGTTCCGCTCAAAGCACTTACGATGATGACCGGCGACGGAATTTTGAATGCCCGCAGGTTTTTCAAAACATCGATCCCTGTCATGCCGGGCAGCATCAGGTCCAGCAGGATCAGGTCAAAAGTTTCGGAAGCGGCCTTTTCCAGCGCTTCGGTACCGCTGCCGGCCCATTGTACAAGATATCCCGCCTGTTGCAGGCCTTTCGACACAAATCCGGCCAGTTTAGGTTCATCTTCGACCACCAGTATCTTCATCGGTTTTTGTTTTGGGGTAGGTCAATATTATTATCGGATTTTGTAGCTGATACTATCGAGCTGTACCAATGTCGCCTGAATCACCGGGTGACCGGACGCGGAAACAAATCCCTGGGTTGAATCCCGCATTTTGCCCTTCACCACAATGTTACCGGCGCGCCGGATCAATGGCAGCAGCTCTTCCGCCATGTGCGGGGGAAGGGAAATTTGCTTTTTCGAAAGCATAAAGGTGTTCCCGGGCGAAGTCCCGATTTCCAGATCATGGGCTGCATTCCCGCGGACCTCTGCCTCAGTGCCCGCGCTGGGCGCCGGCGGGGAAATGTCGGACAGGATTATTTCCGTATTGGATGAATTGTTTTTCAAAGCTTTAAGTTCGCATCTGTGATCGGCACCGGGGCCGGTCGGGCCGCGGCGGTCGGTCTGCACGGAAACGGTTGCATGCAAGGGCGCAGCCTCAATGACCTGCCGGGCCGTGTGCGGCGGAAAATGCAGCCATATTTCACCTTTTTCCGATCGGAGCAGGATTTTATCCATATCCCCCTCGGGATTATTGCCATATGCTTGCACGGTTCCTTCAAACATGGCTGGCTGGTGACCGGGAGGGGTAGGGTGTTCCGGAAGTTCAAGAGTGGCCGGCCCTGGATTGGTCGGTGTTTTGTAAAATAAATAACCTCCTGCCGCAACGATCAGCAGCAGGAGTATCGGGGCCCATATCGGAATGACTCTTTTCAAGCTGGTTCTGGATGATACGTTTCCTTCATGAACAGGAGGCAAATTACAAAAGCAATTGCGGCAGTGGCACTCAGGATCAAAAATGCATATTTAAATGAGTATAAATTCGCAATGTACCCGCCGGCGGTATTGCTCAGCGATGCACCATTGCAGGAACACGATGCTCAGCAGGGAAAGCACAAAAATGAAAATAGCTTTTAACCCGAAATAATAACCGATAATGCCGGATATGACCTCGATAGCCACCACCAGCTTTTTATTTTCATAACGGTCTACGAACGCGCCGGCAGGTGTTTGCACGATCACGCACGCGAAAGTGGCGAGCGAGGTGGCAATGCCGATGTCGCGCAAATTCCAGTGCTGCGACGACAGGAGAAAAATGCCCAGAAACGGGCCGACGCCATCGCGCATGTCGGCCAGTGAAAAGTTGATCAGGTCCAGTCCCCGGAGAGACCGGCTTTTGGAATGCTCCATTAACCTTTGAAAATGAAGTACACCGCGCCGACCAGTAATGCAAACCCGATGAGGTGGTTAACCGTAAAATGGGTGTTTTTGAAAACGGTCAGGGAAAAGATCATGAACACGACGAGCGTGATGACTTCTTGAATGATCTTCAACTGCACCAGCGAGAAGGGCCCACCCATTTCCTCGGAACCGATGCGGTTGGCGGGTACCTGAAAGCAGTACTCGAAGAAGGCAAGCCCCCAGCTCATGAGCACAATGGCCCAGACCGGCGTGGAACTGTGGCCGCCCTCCTTGCCGAAGATTTTGAGATGACCGTACCAGGCCATTGTCATAAATGCATTGGAAAGCAGCAGTAACCCGATAGTGGAAATGTATTTGGACATGACAGAAGGTTTTACACCGGACAAAGCAACAATGATGCCACTTTGTCCGGATGGATATTTGTTAGCGAAGAAGGTGCTGTTGTCCGTTGACCGTGAGCGTGTTGGCGTGGACGATGTTGAGGTTATCCTGAGATATTTCCCCGCCATCCGCATTTCTCTGGTTACCCGAATAACCAATTGTGCTGCCGGGCTGCAAGGCGTCGCCCAGCTGCATGATGATGTGGGGCGGCAGTTTCAGGAGTGTTTTGTTATCCAGCAGCACGCCGTTCACCATGCCGTCGCGGCCTTTCCGCAGGCTGCTGATCTTTCCTTTTTGCTCTACGAATTTTTCAACGGGCGGCATTTCCTGCCGGGGAGAGTCGTTGATCGTCGCGTTGTTGATACTTACCAATCTTACTTCGGTCGCTCCGAAAGGTGTACTTTCCGCCGTACCTGTCAGATTTACATTGCGACCGACTTTGGCGGAGCCGGCGATTTGTTTGCCCAAATGCGGCGGGAAGGTGATCAGTACGCTGTCGCTGCCGCTGAGCACGTAAAATCCGTCGAATACGGAATCATCATTGTACTGCCATCTGACGACTTTTCCCTGCCAGGCGTTCACGGGCCGCAAACCTCCCGGCGCAGGCTGACCAATGGGCATCGGGGGCCGGCCGGGACCTCTGGCGGCCATACGGTCCGGTCCGCCGGGCAGTCCGGGTTGGGCTTGGATAACATTGCTCAATGCCAGTGCGGCCGACAATGCCGCTGTGATTACGAATGCTTTCATGATTGATACATCTGATTGTTGATGCATCAAAACTAGAAAGGCGACCTAAGGCCGGGATGAAGCCGAAATTAATTTTTATTTATCCCGGCAGATTGGAGAAGCTTGTGAGGTAGTATCTGCCAAAAAACACCCCGGTGAACAGTAATCAACTGTTCGCTCCGGGGTGTTCGATGTTTTCTCTTTAACTTAAATATCTTTCAATCGCTGAATATAGAGTAGATTTTGTCTCTTCGATTCGATAAGATTGGCTGCGATGACCTCTGCGCTTATGGGGCCGTCTTTGACAGTTTTACTTTCTGCAATGGCTTTATCATATATTTCCTCATATTTCTTCATGTTGTTTATTTGCGAAGCAATAATGGTTCTTACAAAATTCTCGTCCGGGAACCCATTAAGTTTTTCCACAGAGTACAAAACGATGCCGGGGCTGTAAGATCCCTCATCGGCCAGAATGTTCACGTATTCGGCGATTTTAGTTTTTGCACCATCTGAATTGTCGCTGAGTAAGTTTGTTTTTGCAAGCATTCCCTGTGCGCATTCCTGACGGTAAAGGAATGAATACCGGTCATTCTCGATTTGGGATAAAAAATTTTGCACTTTCTTATCTTCGGATTTCCAGTCTAGTTCAAACCCAGGTTTGGCAGCCGCTGATTTATCTTCTTTAATAAACAATAGTGCTCTTGCCATTTTAGCATCGGCGATAAGCCCCCAGTCATTATCAGTTGGCAGGTCCTTGAAATTTAACATGTACGGAATATATCTAAGATTCTTAGCCTCATATTCGGCGGCAAGCTTTTGCTCGACTTCTGACGGCCCAGCCGTACCGATATGCTTATTTTCCGTGTTGCAACTTAAAACAGTTGCCGCCGCAACGAAAGGAAGAATTTGCCACTTTTTCATATCGCGATTAGTTTAAAAGATGTGTGATCAGGGCTATGCTGTGCAGGAATTGTTGCATTTGTTTTTAACCATTTCTTCCTGGATATACAGAATTTGGGTCCAAACAGTACTTCCGCAAAGTTTATACTTTGCAGTTACAGGATAGCCGGCCAGGCGATAATTGTAGCATCCACAACCCGTAATCTGGTCATCAACATAGTAAGTAACAACAGTTGTGGGACATTGCGTGCTGTAATCGTCCCACCATTGACAATTGCAGGGCGTCACGATGGTAGCGCCTGCATTGAGCGAGGAGCATAACACTAAACTAAATAAGAAGATTGAGATAACTTTTTTCATAAATATTATCATATGTGGTTGATTAATAGGCGGTAAATGTGGCGATGGACACTTTAAAAATCAAACAGCCGAGGGCCTTTTTTCAACCACTGGGTCATCAAATTACCTGTTGGTATCTATTTGACAATGAACGTACATTGTGGGTGTTTTACTGAAAATGGCCCAAAATGGACAATGCATCTTGTAGTGCAAGCGTGTCATGTGATCTTGGTTGAATTGGCATGCACCCACCACTGATGGCAGGCACCACATGGTTGTCCCAATTCACAAGCTGCTGCGCATTGGCAAAAAGTTCTTCCGGCTATCATCCTTTTTAGTTACATTAAAATTATCCTGAAAAACCTGCGAATTATTATAGTATAGTTATTACATTGCCGGAGTTTTATTACACCATTGATTTTCTAACGTGTTTTAAAATTTCCCCTCCGACATGCTGTTCAATTCCATTTCGTTCACAGTATTCCTGCCTGCCGTTTTTGTGCTGTATTGGGTTTTGCCGAGGAAGATGGTCAGGTATCAGAACATCCTCCTGCTTATTGCCAGCTATTTCTTTTATGGTTGCTGGGACTGGCGTTTTCTGGGGTTGTTAAGTTTCTCTACGCTGCTGGACTTTTATAGCGGCCTTCGCATTCACAATTCGAAATCGGAAATAGCACGGAAGCGGGGGCTCATTGCAAGTGTGACTATAAACCTGGGTTTCCTGGCCTATTTTAAATACTTCGGCTTTTTTGTTGACTCGTTTGCCGAATTGCTTTCTTTGAATGGCTTGCAGGCTTATTCCGGCACATTAAATATCATTTTACCTATTGGAATTTCTTTTTACACATTCCATGGCCTTTCTTATGTGTTCGATATTTATAACAGGAAGGTAATTCCAACCACGAACTTCGTCGACTACGCATTGTTTGTAAGCTTTTTTCCATTGCTGGTAGCTGGCCCGATCGAACGCGCCACGCACTTGCTGCCGCAGATCGAACGTCCGCGTACCTTCGAGTTTTCCAAAGCAGTCGACGGTCTTCGCCAGATGCTGTGGGGTTTTTTCAAAAAAGTAGTGATCGCCGATGGCTGTGCCGCTTATGCAACCCCGATTTTCAGCGATCCGGGAAATTACAGCGGCAGTACGCTGGCGCTCGGGGCCGTATTCTTCGCATTCCAGATCTACGGCGATTTTTCCGGTTATTCCGACATCGCACTCGGTACAGCGCGGCTGTTTGGGTTTGAATTATTGAAAAACTTCAATTTCCCCTACTTTTCAAGAGACATCGCCGAGTTCTGGCGGCGCTGGCACATTTCCCTCTCTTCGTGGTTCAAGGATTACCTCTACTATCCGCTGGGCGGAAGCCGGGGCGGAAAGCTGCTGACGATTCGCAACACGTTAATCATCTTTGCGGTCAGCGGCTTTTGGCACGGCGCTAACTGGACGTTTATAGCCTGGGGTTTATATCACGGTCTGCTGTTTCTGCCCCTGGTGCTATTGGACAGGAACCGCCAAAATATCGGGACAGCGGCAGAGGGGCGTTTGCTGCCTTCCTTCAAAGAGGCATTTCAAATGGGGCTTACATTTATAATGGTCACGATTGGCTGGATCCTTTTTCGCGCCGAGAACATTACCAAAGCCGTTGAATACCTGCAAGGCATTGCGGACAACTCACTTTTCTCGATGCCAATGCACAGCGGGCACCATACGCTGATGGTTTTCATCGCATTGATGTTCGGCATTGAATGGCTCGAACGAACTAGTAACCATCCCTTCGAAACGGTGCGTTTCGGCTATCCGGTCATCCGTTGGAGCATGTACCTCTTTCTGCTGGTGCTCTGTCTGGCAAACTACAAACAGGATCAGGAATTCATCTATTTCCAGTTTTAAACCATGAAGCGGTTTGTCGCTTACACTGCCATTTTTACCAGCCTGGCATTATTGCTGCTGGCCGTTGCTCTTTTCATGCCCAACCCGGTCGTACAGCACAATATGCTGGGTGCATTGGTGGACAAACACGAATTACTGCGTAAAACCGGCAACATCGGGCCCAGGATTGTGCTTATCGGCGGATCCAATGTCTCGTACGGGGTTGACAGCAAGCGTATACAGGAGGCCATGCAGATGCCTGTTGTGAATGCCGGCTTGCACGCAAGCCTTGGGATGAAATTCTACCTGACCGACCTCCAACCGTATATCCGTGACGGAGATATGGTGGTGGTGATCCCCGAATACAGCCAGTACTATACCGATTCGTTTTACGGAAATATCGAGCTGGTGTCGGTGCTGGTCGATGTGGACCGGGCATGTATGAAACAAATCGGTCCCGGGCAATGGTGGCACCTTATGCAGTTTATCCCGTTCTATGCGGCTTCGAAACTGAAAGTATCAAGGGCACCCGCCACGGATGCACCCGTGGGCGTATATGACCGGAAGGCGTTCAATTCTCATGGCGACGCATATATACATTGGAGTAAGCCGGGTATCAAGTTCACGCCCGCGCAAAAAGCCAGGGAGGAGGATCGGGTTAACCCGGAAGCGATGAAGTTACTGGTCGATTTCCAGGAATTTGTCAGAGCAAAAAATGCCAGAATGGTTCTTTTACCGCCTGCTTATCATTCTACCTCGTTTGTGAATCAGAAGCCGCTGATAGATAAGATATATCGGGCTATCCGGGAGCACAATCTGCCTGTCATCGCCAAGCCGGAGCGTTATGTGCTTCCCGACTCCGTGTTTTTTGATACCAGCTATCACCTGATCCGGCCGGGGATCGAGCGGCGGAGCGAATTGATCATTGAAGATCTCAGGCGCGCATTCCCCTGAACCTACCCATTTTTTCCGTGAACCAGAGCAAATTCCCGCTTCTTTCGCATCCCTCCCTGCATGGTGCCTGTTTCCATTCCCGTGACAGGGAGCATTCACTACGACTGCCCGTCTCACCCCTCTGGTACGCTCCAATGAGACCGGGGGGGAATTCATATTATCATGTATTCACTTCATGACGTACAAATTGGTTAAGGGTTTGGATTTGTGTCTGTTAATATTGAAACCGGAAGATGTCGCCGACATCCCGGAGAACATATTAATCAACAAAAACAAATTAGCTATGAAAGCCTCATTCACCTCATTGTTGTGCGTTGCAGTACTGTTGTTTGGCCAGAGTTGCACAAAAGAGGATGCCGGTTCGGATCCCACTCCAATGGAGTCCAAAACAGGTAACGAGCGGCTTGCCGACACCGGCACCGCTAGCGGAAAGCTTTTTAAACTGCAAGTGACGTCGTTTATGTACGGGACACATGGATTGCAGATATCGCCTACGTCGACTGACAGCATCATCGTTCTGAAAAGCAGCCTGAACCTGGATGCATTCATCGACAAAAACGTTACGGTTTCCGGTAACATGGTCGAAGGCTACCCGATTGAAGGTGGTCCGGCGCTATTCAATGTCACCACCGTCGAGGAGTCCAAGTAACAGGTCGCGGGTTAAAATCAATCAGTTTAGTTTTTCATTCCAGCGCAGGAGCCCGTTCCGTAACAGGAAGGGGCTCCTCTTTTTGGGATAGGGCTGCATATTCCCGGCGAGGACCTGCTGAAATGTATCGTGATCGTCGTCCGTAGCCATTTGCGTTGCGTGAAATACATTTCATCATCAAAATCCGCTTTTACGTTTCGGTAACATTCTTTTACAGGCGATTAGCAGACCATGCGGTCGAAAATTCTAGCTTTGCGGCTGTCACTGTGGTGATTGAAATTCTTGAAAACATCCGACCAAACCATCCCATGAAAAACCAACGCGTCTTGCTGATCCTTTCCCTTTTGTTAGTTGTATGTCATGCCCGCGCGGATGAGCTGGATGATTTTATCCGGAGCCAAATGCAGAAGCGGCGCGTTCCCGGGTTGTCCCTGGCGATCATTCGGGACGGAAAAATCCTGAAAGCACAGGCTTACGGATTTATTGACAAGGATGGAAAGGTGCCTGTCACGACGAGCACCTTGTTTCAGGCAGGTTCGGTGAGTAAATCGGTGGCGGCGCTGGGCGCCCTGTACCTGGTTGAGCAGGGCAAACTTTCGCTGGACGAGAATGTTAATGTGAAGCTTAAAAGCTGGAAAGTTCCTGATAATGAATTCACAGGGGAGAAGAAGGTGACGCTCCGGGGAATACTCAGTCACACCACCGGCCTTACCGTGCACGGATTCCCGGGCTATGCTGTGGGCGAAAAGATCCCCTCCGTTGTGCAGATTCTGGACGGGACAGCGCCGGCCAATACGCCGCCCGTGCGCGTCGACTTTGTTCCCGGCTCCCGTTGGCGGTATTCGGGTGGCGGTTATACCGTCATGCAGCAACTGATGGTGGATGTGACGGGCACGGATTTCCCGGAATTCATGAAAAGCAATGTGCTCTCGCCACTGGGTATGAAAAACAGTACCTACCAGCAGCCGTTACCTCGGGAAAAAGCAAAGCTGACGGCAACCGGGCATTACAACAACAGAAGTATCGTGGAAGGCCGCTGGCACATTTATCCTGAAATGGCGGCAGCAGGGTTGTGGACCACGCCGTCCGATCTGGCCCGTTTCGCGATAGGAATTCAAAATGCAAACGCTGGAAAGTCGGGAAATGTATTATCCCAGGTTATGACGCGCCAAATGCTGACAGATCAGAAAAACAGGGATGGATTGGGTGTGTTTTTGCAGGGCGACAGTACTACGCTCCGCTTCGGCCACAACGGGCGCGACGAGGGTTTTGATGCATTGCTGACCGCCAGCGCGCACAAAGGATACGGCATCGTGATCATGATCAATGCGAATGATAATTCGGCTATGATGGGCAGGATTGTTGACTATATCGCAGAATATTACCACTGGGATGGATTTCCTGTAAAAACCGCTAAACCCGTCGCGGTGGATGTGGATCCCAAAAATTTGAAGGCTTTCGAAGGGCGATATGAATTGTTTAATAATCGGATCGTCACTTTCGAAGCTCAGGGCCAGCGGCTCTTTACCCTGGAAGATGGTTTTGTGGATGAGGAGTTCGTGCCCGTCGGGAACAACAAGTTTACATCAACAGACCGGAATGTTTCGGTGATTTTCACGGCCGACACGAGTGGAAAGCTCACAGGCTTCACGCTTAAAGACGATGAGCAAAAGTATGAGCGAAAAATCCCGCGTATAGGCCCGCTTGCCGATCCTCACCAGACCCATACTGATCCTGATCCGTCACGTACACCCAAAATCATGGCTGCTTTGCAGGCGATGGTGAAAGGGGGTAAAGCATTGGAAGAAGCATCAGGCCTCACGGCAGGGGCCAAACGCGATTTCGCAGGAGGGATGCGGGAACCGGAAACAATTAAATCATTGACCTTTATTCATTCAGAAAATGTCGCAGGCCGGGGAATTCAACGCCATGACAGCGACGTAAGTGAAATAGTCACCTACCAATTGAAATCCGATCGGCCGGACACCTTTATCATCGTGCATCTGACCTCCGATGGCCTGGTGACCGATTGCGACCTCGTCGAAAAATAACTTTTGCACGGACGGCCCGGAGGAGGGTTCCTGAACTTTGTTGCTCATAAACAAAACAACTATGAAGCAACAAACAGACAAAGTATGGTTCATCACCGAAGCTTCGCTTGGTTTAGGCCGTGTTTGAACAGAAGCCGCCTTGAAACGCGGAGTTAAAGTAGCTGCGACAGCCAAAGCCCAAACCTACATCTCGCTACTCGAATTCCGGAGATCGTTTAACTGAGCGGTGAAACCAATGGAGTTTACCAGAAGCAGCATCTTATTTTATAGGATGCTTGCTTCTTTGTGTGCCAACTCAATAGAATTTTGCATTGATTGTTTTTAATTGAGAGAATACGCAAGTTGGTGGCAAGTATGAGAATTATATATCGAATTGTCCGAAAGCCAAACATTTACCCGTAACAAAATTTGATTTATATTCTTGAATTTCTAATCTTACAATACAGCTCTTCCATGAACTATCATTCGAGTTTTTCCTAACTAATTGTTAATGTGTTTTGAATTTCAATGCAGATCAAAGCGCTCCTTAAAGATGATGGTGTAAGCAAACTTCTGGCTTGCGGTTTTGAAGTTGTTTCACTGCTGAATCCGGCACTTGAAATCGTCTATCGCAGTCCCAATGCTGCCCGGGTCACCGGATGGTCTGATCAAGTACGGTTGGGGCGCCACATAAGCGAGGTGATACATCCGGACGATGCAGAGACGGTTATGCAAACACTTTACGAGGTTTTGGGCTGTGCGGGGCTGGTAAAATCGTCTCTCTTCCGAATTGATGCGCCAGCAGGAGACTTTATTTGGATACAGGCTTCCTTTACCAACATGCTGGAAGATTTAGCCATTCAGGCAATTGTCTGTCATTTTCTTGACGTTTCCCACAAAAAGAGTTCGAGTTTGTTATTAGAACAAACCAATAGTGAATTGTTCGCATACAAATATGCGCTTGACGAATCTGCTATCGTAGCCATTACCGACCAAAAGGGAATTATCAAGAAAGTTAATGAGAATTTTTGTCGTATATCCGGTTATAGTGCGGATGAATTAATCGGGCAGGATCACCGTATTTTAAATTCAGCCTATCATGAAAAAGAATACATACGTAATCTTTGGACGACAATTGCCAACGGGCTTGTTTGGAAAGGTGAACTAAGAAACAGGGCAAAGGATGGCAGCTATTATTGGGTTGATACGACGATAGTTCCGTTCTTGAATGATAAAGGAAAACCTTACCAATACTTGGCGATCCGGGCGGACATCACTTCCAGAAAATTGGGTGAAGAGAAGCTTGCAGAGGAACAGCGACATTTGAAATTGCTGGAATCTGTTGTTACCAATACAAAAGATGCCATTCTGATTACGGAAGCCGAGCCACAGGACGAACCCGGGCCCAGGATCATTTATGTCAATGATGCATTCACAAGGATGACAGGCTATAGGGCAGCGGAAGTGGTGGGGAAGACGCCGAGGCTTTTACAAGGACCTAAAACCGACCGGCGTGAGTTGGACAGGCTCAAGGAATCTCTTCTGAAGTGGGAGTCGTGCGAGACTACGATCGTCAATTACAAAAAAAATGGGGAGGAATTCTGGATTAACCTGGTTGTGACACCTGTTGCGGATGACAATGGATTGTATACGCATTGGATTTCCGTTGAGCGCGATATTACTGAAAGTCGTAAAATGGAAGATTTGCTCGACAAGGTGACTACCCTGGCGGGAATTGGCGCGTGGGTAGTAGACATGGAAACCAGCAAAATATTCTGGTCACCTATTACCAGGAAAATCCATGAAGTGGAAGACGATTTCGAGCCGGATATGGAATCGGGACTGGACTTTTACCAGGAAGCCGACGACCGTGAGCGGGTGCGTATACAGATATCCAGGGCCACAAATACCGGCCAGCCGTTTGATTTTGAGGCCCGAATTCTGACTGCGAAGCAGAACGTGCGATGGGTGCGCGCGATTGGCGAGCCGGAATTTGAAAGGGGGAAATGTGTACGGATTCGTGGCAGTTTCCAGGATATTGATGTCCGAAAGAGGGCGGAACTGGCTGCGCAGGAAGCATCAGAAGAAAGAAATGCCATTTTGGAAAGTATCGGGGATGCTTTTTTTGCAGCGGATAAAAACTGGACGGTCACATATTGGAACAACGTTGCGGAAGCGGTTTTTGGAAAGAAGAAGCGTGAAGTGAAGGGCCAAAACTTCTGGGTAGTTTTTCCAGAATCGATAGGATTAGGATACGATCATTACTACCAGCTTGCTATTGAAACCAACCAGCCAGTTCATTTTGAATATTTCTATCAACCTCTTGAAAAGTGGTACGACATCAGCGCGTATCCATCGGTTAATGGCATTTCCGTCTATTTGAAAGACGTAACCGAGCGGAAGCGTGTGACATCCGCGCTGGAAGTGTCGGAACGGAATTACAGTTCGTTATTTCAGTCAAGTCCGCTTCCGATGTGGGTTTTTGATATGCAGACCCTCCGTTTTCTGGACGTGAACGAAGCTGCGATACATCACTACGGATACCGGAAAGAGGAGTTTTTGAAAATGACAATCCGGGACATCAGACCGGCTGACGACCTGATCGATTTAGAGAAAGCGCTATCCGGTAACGACCAAGCTCACCAGGCCGTTAAAAAAGGGGTATTTCGACATCAAAAAAAGAACGGAGATATTATTCAGGTAGACATTCAAAGTAACCTGATTCAATACAAAGGCAGGCCAGCTACGGTGATTGTCGCGAATGACATGACAGAGCGATTTGCCTATGTCCGCGCGATAGAGGAGCAGAACGCCAAATTAAAAGACATTGCGTTCATGCAATCGCACGTCGTTCGCGCCCCGCTGGCGCGGATTATGGGAATTGTGCGGATGTTGCAAAACTGGGAGATGTTTGCAGACGAGCGCGAGCAGTTGCTCGCATTTCTTCAGATCGCAGCCAACGAACTTGATGATGTGGTCAAAGAAATTTCTGATCGGACAGCTCCCTAGACGTTACACAGCAATACCCATTCACCCATTTTTTATTTTACACCCCCACAGCCTGTCAGACCCCGAAAATTTTATTTAGCTTCGTTTTTTCCAGACGAAAGACTAAGATTGCTTCGCTATGAAACCAGACGTGGCCCAGACGAACGCTGACCTGTACGCGTCGCTGCCGGATGAAATGCTGGGCAGGCTGCTGTTTACGGGCGATGCGAAGGCCTACGAGGCCATTTATCAGCGTCATTGGCGGGCGCTGTTCTCCCTGGCGTGCTGGAAAACAAATAGCCGCGCGGTAGCCGAAGAGATGGTGCAGGAGCTGTTTTTGAAGCTTTGGGAAAACCGGCAGAAGACCCTGATCGAGCATCCAGAAGCCTACCTGAATACCGCCCTCAAATACAGTGTGATCGGCTTTATCAAAAGAAAGCTGGTGAATGCGCAGGCCGAGTTGGGAGAGGCGTCCGAGCAAGCTGCCGACCAGCTGGCCGACGCTGACATGGACCTGGCGGAACTGTCGGCTGCATTGGAAAATGCCCTTAATATGCTGCCACCCAAAACGCGGCAAGTGTTTCAAATGAGCCGTTTCGAGCATCGCTCCACGGCGGAAATCGCAACGCAGCTGGGCCTCACCGACCGCGCGGTGGAATACCACATCACACAATCGCTTCGCCTGCTTCGTTTTCAATTGAAAGACTACCTCGCCTTCTCGGTCGTCGCCTCTATGTTGATCTCCTGATGTTCGTCTTCGGACGGATCATATTATTATTTCAAGATTCTTCCATTTGAATGCTTATTTATTTGGCATTTTTTAAATAACTGCAAATATTTTTTACGGCTTCCTGCGCTTTTCCCCACTATATGTGTGAGAACCAATGACGCTGCCGAATAATGAATCGATCGACCCTTATTGACTTATTGACTCGTTATGAAGCGCATGCGTGCACACCCGAGGAATCGCAGCTGGTGGAGCATTGGTATGAACTGCTGGGAGAGCCGGTGGAAATACCAATGACCGAAGCGCAGTGGGTTGCGATCGAACAAAAGCTTTGGCGGAAGGTTCAGCCGCAGGTACACGATGAAGAGGGTGCTACGGTGCCGTTAATGCGGCCATTGTGGCGCAAAGTGGTGCTGGCCGCGGTCGGTATGGCGGCGGCAGTGGCGGTGGCGGTGGGGTTAAACTGGCATGTGCAATTGCTTCCGGGCTGGTTTGGCGGGCAGACAGCCCTCATCGGCCAGTTGGAAGAAAGCGACTGGACGCAGCATATGAACGAAACGGGTAAGCCGGAGGAAATCAGGCTGCCGGACGGAAGCCATATAGTGCTAGCGCCGCATGCGCAGCTGGCAGTGCACAAGGCATTCAACAGCAGGAACCGCGACGTGCGCTTGCTGGGGGAGGCCAACTTCAATGTGCACCGCGATCCTGCCAGGCCATTCCTCGTGTATTCGGGAGACATTGTCACGAAGGTGCTGGGTACGTCATTCAGGATCCGGGCCGGAGATCCGGCGCAGCCTATCCAGGTTACCGTTCAAAGTGGAAAGGTAACGGTGTACAGACCGGTGGTCAACGATCTTCCGAATGTGAATCCGAACCGCGGCGTGATCCTTACGCCCAATCAGAAAGCAACCTATTTTCCTGATAACAAGCAGTTTGTTACCGGTATTGCCGAAGACCCGCAGCCCATTGCTGCCCCGGCCGAGACGAATGCAACAGCTCCTTCGCTGGAATTTACGGACACGCCCATCGGTGACGTCATCCATCGGCTGGAAGCCATTTACGGCATGGAGATCGAGCTCGAACAGGAATCGCTGAGCCATTGCCCGTTCACCGGCGACCTCACGCACCAGTCGCTTTATACGAAGCTGGAATTGCTTTGCGGAACGATCAACGGAAGCTATGAAGTGCGCGGGACGAAAATTCTGGTTACCGGAAAAGGCTGCCAATAACCCACCTCTAAACCACCCGACTATGATGTGATGACTTTTACCGACGTCTGTAAATGAAATCGGTACCGTGGGGGCGGTACCGGATTCCTTCGCCCTTCCTGTATCTCGCAGAACGCCCATTTCAGGGTGTGACAGGGCTTCTTTTGCTAAATCCTAAACAAAACTTAACAAACATTCAAAAGTATGAAAGACCGTCTACTTTGTCAATCCTGGCTTTGGGTAGTTATGAAACATTCCGTCTACCAACTTTTTCTGGCCGTTGTTTTGATAAGCGCCATTCAGGCGCGCGACACCCATGCACAAAACCTGCTGGAACGGATCGTTACGATCCATTTCGACCAGACGGACGTGAGCACGTTTTTGAATTCCCTTGAAAAATCGACCGGCGTCGATTTCGTATACAGCTCCAAGGCCATTGGTGCACACCGGAAGTTATCCGTCCACCAGAGCAACCAGAAGCTCGCTTTTGTGCTCGAAAGCACATTGAAACCCATGAATATTGGTTTCCGGCTCGTGGACGGGTCCATCCTGCTGCACCGATCGGCGAGCCCGCCGCCATCCGCGGAGGGAGATCCGGCGCATCCGACAGGCGCATTGCCCGCAGCCACTCCGGCCGATATCCAGATCACGGGCAAGGTAACCGACGAAAAAGGCGAAGGGTTGCCCGGTGTGAGCGTGGTCGTGAAGGGCACGCAGCGCGGGACGGTCAGTGTCGCCAACGGTTCTTACAGCATCGGTGTGCCCGCAGAGAGCGATGTACTCGTGTTCTCATTTGTAGGGTATCTTTCGCAGGAAGTGGTGGTGGGGAGCAAAAAGCAGGTGGATGTAGCGATGGCGACCGACACCAAGGCTTTGGAAGAGGTGATGGTGGTAGGATACGGAACGCAGAAGAAATCTGATCTGACGGGGTCCGTCAGTTCGGTGAAAGGTGCCGATCTTACGCGGCTGCCCACCCAGCGTGTCGACCAGGCGCTGCAAGGCCGGGCGGCGGGCGTAATGGTGCAGAATACCGACGGCGCACCCGGTGGTAATGCCACGATCCGCGTCCGGGGAGGGAACTCGATCACCGGGGGCAACAATGCGCTCGTGGTGGTGGACGGCATTCAGGGGGTCAATATTTCAACCATCAACCCGAACGACATCGAATCGCTGGAAGTGTTGAAGGATGCCTCTGCCACAGCAATTTACGGCGCTCGCGGGGCTAATGGCGTAATCCTGATCACCACCAAAAGAGGCGCGTCCGGCAAGGCCGTTCTCAATTATGGGTTCAGTTTCGGCGTACAATCGCTGGGCCATAAGCTCGACCTGATGAATGCCGGCGACTATGCCCGCAAGTCCAACGACTGGGCCGCGACCCAAAACGGTACCCCCAGCGCGCCGATAGAGCCGGTACTGCCTTTTTCTACGGAGCAGATCGCCAAACTGGACGCCTCGGGAGGCACCGACTGGCAGAATGAGATTTACCGGAAAGGCAAAATGCAAAACCATCAGCTGTCGGTAAGCGGCGGCAACGAGTCGGCGCGGTATTTCGTCTCGGGCGGCTATATGAACCAGCAGGGAATTGTACTGAATACCAAATATACCCGCTACAATTTGCGGAGTAACCTGGATTTCAAGGTGACCGGCTGGATGAATGCGGGTATCAACCTCAATGTGATCAAGGATAAGGGGAATGTGCCTCCGGTGGGCGAGGGGACACGGTTCGGAGATATTCTCGGCCAGGTCATCAACACCGTCGCCCGCTTCGACCCGATCACTCCCGTGTACGACGCCAATGGGAATTATAACTCGAAAGCGTTGAAAGGTGGTCCCGACGGTACGAAGATCTACGCCGATAACGACGTATGGAACCCGGTAGCCACGGCATTGGAAACCAAGTCGGAGAAAAACAATATCACCAATGAAATCAGCACCTTCCTGGATTTCAAATTGGCGAAAGGGCTGTCGCTGCGGGTGACGGGTGCCGCCAGTATCAATGCCAACAACGAGCAGCATTACTATGGCACCAAAACCCAGCCCGGGCGCGGCGTGAGCGGGACGGGCGACCTGGCCGAAAACAGCTACCAGTATTTCCAAAATTCGAACATTCTGACCTATAACCACGTGTTCGCGAAAAAACACGCACTGACCTTCACCGGCGTGGCAGAGCAGCAGCTGATCCAGTCAAAAAGCTCATTTATTTCTGCACAGGGCTTTTTCAGCGACGATACGGGCATTAACGATCTCGGCGGCGCGTCGCAGATCAACGAGCGGTACAACTCCCGTTACAAACAGATCCTCAACTCGTTCCTCGGTCGTGTGAATTATGTTTTTGACGAAAAATACATGATTACCGCCAGCTACCGTGCGGATGGTTCGTCGGTATTCGGGGCCAACAACAAATGGGGCTACTTTCCTTCCGCGGCAGCTGCCTGGCGGATTTCTCAGGAGGATTTTTTGAAAGATGTGCATGCGATCTCGAACCTGAAACTGCGCGGCAGCTGGGGTAAAACGGGTAACCAGGCCATTCAGCCTTACCAGACACTCGCCACAGTGGCTTCGGGCTTTAACTATCCTTATGATGGCACGAATGTTCCGAATATCGGTTTCCAGCTGGGCAGGGCGGCTAACCCCAACCTGAAATGGGAAACTACCGAGCAGGCGAACGTAGGTATCGACCTGGGCTTTTTCGGGGAGCGGCTCGTTGCCACCGTGGATGTTTATAAAAAGAAAACCAAGGACCTCCTGCTGAACAAACAGGTGGAAGCTTACACGGGTTTTGCCACCATTCTTTCCAATGTAGGTTCAATTGAAAACAAAGGCCTTGAAATATCGTTGGGCGGTAAGCCGTTCACCGGTGATAAGCTGAGATGGAATACATCCGCCAATATCTCTTTCAACCGGAGCAAGGTGCTGGCCCTGCTCGATAATGCCCCGCTCGCGATACGGACCAGCACAGGCGGCGGCTACCAGATCTACGGAAGCGGCTTTTCACTCAAATACCTGCAGGTAGGGCAGCCGGTAGACCAGATGCGCGGCTACGTGAACCAAGGGACATGGAGCGAGGCGGAAAAGGACCAGGCCCGGAAAATGGGACAGGCCCCCGGCGAGGCCAAATGGAAGGATGTGAACGGCGACGGCAAGATCACCCGTGCCGGCGACGGGCAGGAGGTGATCGGAAATGCTTCGCCCAAGTTTATTTATGGCTGGAACAACAGCATCAGTTACCGAGACTTTGACCTCACCTTCCTGATCCAGGGCAATTATGGCAACCAGATCTTCAATGCGGTGCGCATCAAAACGGAAAACCCATCCAACGGACTGAGTACCAATTTGAAAAACCGCTGGACGCCGGCCAGCCAGCACACTGATGTCCCGGCGTTCATCTCCACGCGGGAGCGGAATGCGATGGAACTGGGGTCGAATCAGACGGCCGGGATTGGGGTCGATCAGCGGTCGAGCCGGTGGGTAGAGAATGGTTCCTACCTGCGGATGAAGAATATTACGCTCAACTACACCGTCCCTTCGGCCATGGCCGGCAAGATCGGCGCGAGCAGGCTGGCGGCTTATGTGACGGCCATCAACCTTTTCACCTGGACCAAATACACCGGATATGACCCCGAAGTGAGCTCGTTCAACGCCGGTGGTGCCGGTGGGCTGGGCATCGATCTCAGCAATTACCCTACTGCCAGAGTATTCATGTTCGGCGTCAATCTCACATTTTAACAAGCACCAGAATGAAAAAGAACTTATCCTATACAGGCAGCGGTTTCGTGGCGGTATTGCTGTTCATCGCAAGCTTTTCCTGCCAGAGCCTGGTAGAAACGCCGGAAGGCATTTCTACGCCCCAGAATTTTTACACCACCGTGGCACAATGCGAAGCCGCCTATGCAGGTTCGATGAATGCCTTGTTTGTCGAATGGGGCGGGTACCAGAACATCCCCGCTTTTCCGGACGGGCAATTTGAAGGTGCCAGCCTGGATATTGCCGCGACGTCGTTCAACGACTTGTGGAGCTGGCATTACAAGGCCATTGCGAACGTGAATGCGGTATTGAAAGCGGTGAAGCAAGGCAGCCTGGCCGGCAATTCCCAGGACGATATCGACAAGGTGATCGGGCAGGGACGCTTTCTCCGCGCATTCAACTACTTCACGCTGGTGCGGCTTTACGGCAAAATCCCTTACATCACCGAAGACACGCCCGATCCAGTTTCTACGCCCCTTACGCCCGCGTCACGGCTGGAAATAGCGAAAGTGTACGACCTGCTGGAAGCCGACCTCACATTCGCCGCGGAGCACCTCGGCGACCTGGACGCTGCGTCAGGCAAGCCTAACAAATGGATCGCTAAGGGATACCTTGCCAAAGTGTATCTGACCCGTGCCACCGCCCCGCTCAACCAGACAGAGAACTACGCAAAAGCCCGTGATGTGGCCAACGACGTGATTGCCAACGGTCCCTACGACTTGCTGCCGAGCTTCCAGGACGTTTTCAAAACATCCAATAACCACAGCAAGGAGGTCATGTTCGCATTTCATTCCTCGCCCCAAACGCCCTACATGCCCGGCAATGCCTGGGCGCCTTCCGAAATGGACGGATGGAGCGGCGGTCCGGTGAAAATTTACTGGGCGTCCAACATTTACCCGGAGCAGCCACGGAAGCACAATTACCTGCTCCTCGATTTTACATCCGATATTTACGACCCTTCGGCACCCATTATCAACTGGTCCAAGTCGGCCGACGGCGTGCCCTATATCGGTAAATACAATATGCCTAACCTCACTTACGATCAGCAGGTGGGCGGCGGCGATGCCGGCATCGAGATGAAACTCCTGCGCTTTGCCGATATCCTGCTCATCTACGCCGAAGCGGCCAACATGGCCGGCAATGGCCCGACCCAACTCGCTGTCGACCGGCTGAACAGGATCATCGACCGCGCGAATGCAGGCACGGGTAAGGAGGCCCGCGCGACGCTGTCCATGACCAAGGCGCAGTTTGACCAGAAAGTGATCGACGAAAGGAGCTATGAGCTGTGTTTCGAAAACGATCGTTACTTCGATGTGCTGCGGAAGCGCATTCTCCAGCAGGTGAACCTGCCCGACAATGCGCAGGGTTACGATGAAAACGACTACCTGCTGCCCATTCCGGCCCTGGATGCAAAAGCGATAGGACAAAACCCGGGTTATTAATTTCAGGTATGTATTTCAAAAGATTGTGGAAAGCGGCCCTGTGCGTCGGGCTGCTCGGAGGTACTTTGGCGTTCCGGGTCTGCTACCAGGATAATCCCGTACATAAAGGCCGGAGGCTGCATGGGGAGAAGATGGGAAAAGGCCAGCCCTATGCCCGAAATGACCCATGGGGATTTGCCGGCTTTGGCGGCGGCGGGGCAATGTTTTATCCGGCGGTGAGCCCGCACAATGCCAACCGCGCCATGGTAGCCTGTGACATGACCGGCTCTTTCGCTACCTGCGACGGCGGCAAGTCGTGGCGGATGTTCAATCTAAGGGGCCCCGTGGATTACTTTGTTTTCGACCCGGTGGATTCCAACACGGTTTACGCAAACTCCGTTGGCCTGTTCAAAAGCATTGACCGTGGCAATACCTGGTCGCTGTTTTACCCGGCGCCTTCCGACATCAGCGGCATTGTTTCGCAGGGCGACCACGCCAGTGAGAAGATCGTGACGAAAGATAGCACCGTGCGGAAGGTGCAGGCATTCGCAGTGGATCCCGCGGATTCCAAAAAGCTGTACGCGGCCATTGCGGTCAACGACAAATCCGCGTGCTATATTTCCACCGACGGCGGCGTGAGCTGGCAGAAAGAATGGGATCTGGCAGGGCAGGCAAAAAACATTTTCGTCCATCCCGCCTCCCCCGCACATGACAGGACGATCTACATTTGCGGACAAAATGCCATTACCAAACGGGAGAAAGGCGTCTGGAAAATCAATCGGAACCCGGATGTACAGGTGTTTACCGGGTTTACGGGAGGTTTTGACACAAAAAGTAAGGGCTTCACAATCTATGCCATTTCCGGCACCTCCTATTTTAATCCTAACCCTGAAAAATCTGGAATTTTTTATACCGGGGATGGTGGTGAAACCTGGGAAAACCGTCAGAATGGACTGGCACGATTTGCCGTGAAAGGTGCAGAAGCGCCCGAATGGCGGAGTATCGCCACCAGCGCATTGCACCCGAATGTGGTATATGTCTCTTACGCCAATCTGAAAGTGCATGCGGACACCGCGAGCATCGGCGTAGCGAAAAGTGACGATTTTGGCCGGAGCTGGAAGCTTGTCTGGAAAGACGATCTCACGAAAAAAGGGGGCTTCCCTGCCAAAAATTTCGAAAAGGAATGGATCAACGAACGTTTCGGCCCTTCCTGGGGCGAAAATCCATTTTCGATCGGCGTGTCGGCTACCGATCCGGACATTTGCTTCGCAACCGACTTCGGACGTACGGTCAAAACGCGGAATGGCGGCCAAAGCTGGGAGCAGGTATATACCCGTAAGAAGGCGGATAATGGCTGGGTCTCCCGCGGATTGGAGGTAACCACCAGCTACGCCGTCGTTTTTGACCCGTTCGACACAAGCCATGTGTTAATAGCCAATACCGACATTGGCCTCATGGAAAGCCGCGACGGCGGCGAAAGCTGGCTGAGCGCAACCCGGAATAATGGCGTTCCGAATGCCTGGGCCAATAGCACCTACTGGCTGGAATTTGACCCGGCGGTGAAAGGCCGCGTTTGGGCGGCTATGAGCGGCACACACGATCTGCCGCGCCCGAAAATGTGGCGTAAAACCGGTGTGAGGAGCTACCAGGGCGGTATTTTGCAGAGTGAGGATGCCGGTAGGACGTGGAAGCCTGTAAGCGACGATATCGGTGAAGGCGCGATGACGCACGTGCTCATAGACCCGGCGAGCAGCCCCGAAAAACGGACATTGTACGTCTGCGCGTTTGGAAAAGGGGTGTACAAATCCCTGGACGGCGGCAAGAGCTGGCAACCTAAAAACAAGGGGATTGAAGGCAGGGAGCCATTTGCGTGGCGCATCGTCAGGCGTAAATACGACCACACGCTGTTCCTGGTCGTGAGCCGCAGGAGCGAAGACGGAAAGTCCGCAGCGGACGACGGTGCCTTGTACCGCTCCACCGACGGGGCCGGATCCTGGAAGAAAATGCACTTGCCCGAAGGTACCAATGGCCCCACAAGCCTGGCCGTAGACCCGGGGAACCGCGGCCGGCTGATCCTCTCCGCCTGGGGCCGCAAAATGCCTGGCCCGTTTTCACCGGATACCGGCGGCGGTATTTTTATTTCGGATAATGACGGCGAAACCTGGCGGCAGGTGCTCCGAAATGACCAGCATATTCACGACATCACCTACGACGCCCGCGTACGTACCTTCTACGCCTGCGGGTTCAATGGCTCGGCGTACCGCTCGGAGGATGCAGGCACAAGCTGGAAGCGGCTCGGCGGCTATAATTTCAAATGGGGAAAACGCGTCGAGCCCGATCCGCGCGACCCCGAAAAAGTATTTATCGTCACATTCGGGGGCGGAATATGGCACGGCCCGGCAAGGGGCGACGACAATGCATTGGAAGATATTCTGGGCCCTGTATTGATGCGAATTCCGGATTACTGACGCCGATTTCCGGTTAAGTCGCCTTCCGGAAGTTCAACCAGACGTTGCGTGGCTGTCAGGATTCATTTCGTTTCAGGGCCTGCATGAATTGCAGCGGTGATTTGCCGTATTCTTTTTTGAAAACCCGGGAAAAATTGGAGCTGCTTTGCAAGCCTACCCGCTCGACTATTTTGTTGAGCGGGATATCCTCATGGGCCATGATCTGAATAGCCTTTTTGAGCCGGATGGTCCTGATAAAATCGCCTACGGACTGGTCGGTAATGCTTTTGATTTTCTGATAGAGCTTGGTGCGGCTCACATAGAGGTTTTTGCACAAAAAGTCGACATCCAGTTCGGGGTCCTGCATGTGCTCCTCGATCAGGTTCAGCAAGGTCTCGAAAAACGCCTTGTCTTTCTCGGAATGGACCAGTTCGGTAGCCTGGGAAAGATAGTTATTGGTGAATTTCTGTTGAAGCTTTTCCCTTTGATCGAAGATATTGTTGACGGTCAGCATGAGCAGGTCCACGCTCAGCGGTTTGGCGAAGTAGAAATCCGCGCCCGACTCCATTCCTTCGATCTTGCTGTCGAGCGCATCTTTGGCCGACAGGATGATGAATGGAATGTGACTGGTTTCGAAGTGCTCTTTCACCTGCCTGCAAAGGTCAATGCCGCTGATACCGGGCATCATAATGTCGCTGATAATCAGGTCGGGCAGCTTTTCGGTTGCCAGTTTCATCGCAGCGTCGCCGTCCGAAGCCTCGTAAACGAAATACTGGTTCTCCAATTTCTGTTTCAGGAACAGGCGGAGCTCGGCATTGTCATCCACCAGTAAAATGCGTTTTCTGGCGGAGGGCGAAACTTTTTGCGGGGAGGCAGTCGGATCCGTGACGGGCAATAGCGTCGAATTGTCGATCGCTTCGAGGCGGATCTGAGGCTCAAATTGCGACGGGGCGCGCTCGGCCTCGGTCCAGTTCTGCTCGCCCAGAGGAATGCCTATGATGATTTCGGTGCCCTTGTAGTGCTCGCTGTATACATAAATATCCCCCTTGTGCAGCTGGGTAAGGCTCTTGACCAGCGCCAGGCCTACACCGGAACCCATATGGTCGCGGCTGATCCGGTAGTAGCGTTCGAAAATGCGGCCGATCGTATCCGCAGAGATGCCGATGCCGGTATCGGCTATCCGAAAATAAAGGTACTTGTCGGCACGGTGCGTCTCGTGGAGCAGCTCGAAACCCGATGCAAATGCGGGTTTGAACTGCTTGATGTCCGTGAAAATCTCGAAAGTGATCTCGCCGCCGGGCCCGGTAAACTTGAATGAATTATTCAGCAGGTTCAGCAGTATTTTTTCCAGCACCTGCGCATCGAAAAGCCCTGAAACGGGCCAGTAGGTATTGTTTTGGGTATGATCAACCAGGGTAAGCGTGATTTGCTTGCTGAATGCCACGATTTCAAACTCATCGACCAGCTGCTGGCAAAATTTACTGATCGTCAGCGGCGCCACTTGCAGCTTGATCAGACTGTCGGACACCTTTTTGAAATTCATCAGTTCGCTGATCAGGTTTATCAGCCGCTTCGCATTGCGGTGCATGAGCTGGTACGAATGATCGAGCACCGTATTGCTGTTTTGGCTGATCAATGCTTCGAGCGGACCGAGAATGAGGGAGAGCGGTGTACGGAATTCGTGGGATATGTTGGTGAAAAACATGAGCTGCTGCTGATAGAGCTCCTCCCGCTGCCGGTGGATTTCCTCGCGTTTCTGCTCGGCGGCAGCGCGCAACTCCACCTCCCTTTTCAGCCGGTACCACCGCCCCTGGTAAATGTAGATGCCCGCCAGTGCCGAAATAAACAGCAATGCATAGCTCATTTTGGCAAGGTCCGACTTCCACCAGGGCGGTGTTATGGTGATACTCGTCGTTGCCTGGCGGCGGCTCCATATACCGTCGCTATTGGTGGCTTCGACAATGAATTGGTACTGGCCGTAGCGGAGGTTGCTGTAAACGGCACCGGGGTTGCTGCCATCCGTATAATTCCATTGCTGGTCAAACCCGATCAGTTTGTACCGGTAGCTGCATTTGAGCGGATTGGCAAAATGCATGGCCGAAAAGGTAATCACAAAATTGTTTTGCAGATGGTTAAGGGTCAGGTCATCGCCATACCCGACGGCTTGACGGATCACGTTTCCCGCATCCTTCGGGCCGTTGTAGGTCGGTCTGCGGTTGTTAATCAGGATGCCTGTCAATGCGGGAGTCGCCTCCACCTGGTTGGTGCGGATCTGGCTTGGCTGGAAATAATTCAGGCCATTGATCCCGCCGAAGTACAGCGTCCCGTTCCGGGAGGCAAAGGATGATCTGATCTTGAAACTGTTGCCCTGCAGTCCGTCTTCTTTGTCGTATCGCGTTATTTTGCCGGTTTGGGGATTCAGCCGCAGCAAGCCGTTGCCAGCCAGCCACACATGGCCCTGGTTGTCTATTTCAATTCCCTCCACATCATTGAAAACCCCTTCTTTTTCCCCGAAATGAGTGAAATGAAACGAATGATCGCCTTTGCGAACAGTCAGGCGGTTGAGGCCGCCGCCGATCGTACCGACCCAGTAAGTATGCTCGTTCTGCTTTCGGATCACCGCCGTATAGTCGGAGCTCAGCGAGTTGAACTTGTCAGAAGCCTTGTACAAGTCATTTTTCAGGATATTACCCTGTGCGTCCACGGTCAAATGCTTCAGGCCATGCCTGCTGCCGACAAGCAGTTCGGGTTTGTGCTCCTCGGCCAGGATGTAGTTTCCCTCGGGATATTCTTTGACGCGGAATGTGCCTGAATCGTCTTTCCATATCACACCAAACCTTTCCAGGTTTCCGAACCAGATATTGCCGAAATAGTCGGTGGCTAATGTCACGATGGAGTAGGTGGGGAAATGCTCGTAGCCCCTGGGCTTCCAGAGCGTTTTTTTGTCCGGACGTAAAATCTGGATGCCGCTGGTGGTGCCTATCCACATGTTACGATCACGGTCAAGACTCAGGGCAGTGACTGAATTGCTGTTCAGGGGCGTGGCCGCACTTTTGGTATCATAATGGGTGACCACCTGGGCCGAGTTCCGCTTCAGAAGGTTCAGCCCATGCGCATCCGTGCCGACCCAGAGATCATCGCCGTCCTCCATAAGGGCACGTATATAATTGCCCGTGATGGATTGCTTGTCACCCGGCTCATGGTGGATGGTGTAAAACCGCTTCTGGTTCAGGTCACAATAATTCAGGCCGCCGCCTGCCGTTCCCACCCAAAGACAACCCGACCGGTCGATGTAGGAGCGGGTGACCGCATTGGCATTCAGGCCCCGTGTCGTTTCATCGCGGTCGATCTTTTGTAGGAAGCGGAGGTCGGCACTCAGCCGGACCAGCGAAGCATTGGTAGTGAGCCAGTAGTCCCGCGTGGTACCGGAAGCAATGCCCCTGATATTGGGGCAATCATCACAGGTGAACTGCTTTTTGATGATAGCCGGGTTTCCGCCATCGACGAGAAAAACCTTATTTCCGGAAGCGGCAAGCAGATTGTTTTCCAGATCGAAAAAGAGGGTAGTAATCCCGTCCGGCAGGCCGGCTATCGGCAGTCTGACAAGTTTTCGCGCTCCGTCCAGCCGCCAGATGCCGCGGTCGCTTGCGAAATGAAGGACCCCGTGACGGTCGGCTTCCATGTCCGAAAAGCGTACACCCGGGGGAACGGCCAACGCCTGCTTTTCTAGCGTGCTTCCCGAAATGTGGTACAGGCTGAGTTGCTGGTCGGCATAGATGTACAGCAGGTCGGAGTCTGTTTTATAATGCTTCCATGAAACCGGGCTTTTGCCGGTTTGGCCGATGGTGTAGTCGGTATACTTTTCCACCGCTGGATCGAAAGACTGCAAACCGTCCTCGGTACTCAGCCAGATTGTCCCTTTTTTATCAGGAAATAGTCTGATTATCCGGTTTTTGAATGCATTGTGCAGCGGGAAGTTGCTGTTGTAGAATCTCCTGATCGAATAGCCGTCGTACCGGTCGAGCCCGAAGTTGGTCGCAATCCATATATACCCCTTGCTGTCCTGCGCAATATCATTGACATCCGTATGGGAAAGACCTTCATCGACAGTGAGGTATTTGAACGAATAGGGGAACTTCTGACCGCAGGCACGTTGTGTCGAAGCCGCAAAACCTGCAACGAACAGCATCACACCGATAACAGACGATTTATAGAAAGACAACAAAGCACTTTTTGTTTTGAATAGTGATAGACCGTGCGTGTTGCTGCATTTGCCGCCTACCGGTATCCTATCGGTTATGGGCAGAATGCTATTTCAAACAAAAATAAGCAATCGGGCGATGCGGGACACAGACCGACGGCAAGTTGTACAGCATGTTAAAAAAAATGTACGGAATGCCAAAGCTTCCGGATACTGCCTATTTTGCATGTCGTATTTTCGTATTTTAATTAATTGGCACTGATCTCAATGAACCGAAACTTATTTTTGAAAAATGCCGCACTGCTGGGCACCGGCATGATGATCGGCAAAATGCCGGCCTTTGCTAAACCTGATTTCCCGACTGTACGCGTGCCTGCCGATAAGCGCCATTTCACCAGTACGGCGGTGGAGGAGGCCATCAGGGAGTTCCAGTCGAAAGTGAAAGACCCCGAACTTGGCTGGCTGTTCGGCAACTGTTTCCCCAACACGCTCGATACGACCGTTACCCACAAAAACGCAGGCGGCCGCCCCGATACTTACGTGATCACGGGCGATATCGATGCGATGTGGCTCCGCGACAGTACTGCGCAGGTGTGGCCCTACCTGCATTTTGTCAAAAAGGACAAGTCGCTGCAGCAGCTCATAGCAGGGGTAATCAATCGCCAGACGGCCTGCATTCTGCGCGATCCTTACGCCAATGCATTCTACGACGATCCTGCCAAAGTCGGAGAATGGAAGGACGATGATACCGACATGAAACCGGGCCTGCACGAACGCAAATGGGAGATCGATTCGCTTTGTTACCCGATCCGCCTTGCGCACCGTTACTGGCAGCTTACCGGCGACACCGCGCCGTTCGACGCCGATTGGCAAAAAGCGATCGCGCTCACCCTTAAAACTTTCAAGGAACAGCAGCGCAAGGAGAATAACGGCCCCTACCGGTTCCAGCGGAAGACTGCCTGGGCAACCGATGGCGTACCGATGAATGGCTACGGTTACCCGGTCAAACCCGTCGGCCTGATCTGCTCGGCATTCCGCCCGAGCGATGATGCTACCATCTATTCGTTTCTGATACCATCCAACTTTTTCGCCGTGACCAGCCTCCGCCAGGCGGCTGCCATGTTGGGTAAACTGAATGGTGAAAAGTCGCTTATTTCTGAGCTTACCGCCTTGGCTAATGAAGTTGAAAAGGCATTGAAACAGCACGCGGTGGTGACGCACCCGCAATACGGGAAGGTATACGCCTACGAGGTCAACGGCTTCGGCAGCTATAACCTGATGGACGATGCGAACGTGCCGAGCCTTCTGGGGATGCCCTACCTTGACGCCATGCCTGTTACCGACCCTATTTACCAAAACACCCGTAAACTGGTGCTCTCCGCAAGCAACCCGTTCTTCTTCAAAGGCAAAGCGGGAGAGGGAATCGGCGGCCCGCATATCGGACTGGATATGATTTGGCCGATCGGCATTACGATCCGCGGGATGACAAGCAATAATGACCGGGAGATCCGCGAATGTGTGCAAATGCTTAAAAAGACGCATGGCGGAACGGGCTTCATGCACGAATCTTTTCACAAGGACGATCCCACAAAGTTCACCCGCTCGTGGTTTGCCTGGGCTAATACGTTGTTCGGCGAGTTCTTGTGGGAAACATATAAATCGCGTCCTCAATTGCTCGTTTAAAGAGGGAATTCCGACACAAATGGACGATGTGTCAAAAAAGTTGAATGTTTAGGCAAGGCATCCGATCGATGTATGACGGTTATTTGTGCTGTATTTGTTTTGAGCAAAATAATCATCGAATACTGATATGAGGTTGTCGCGAACCGCGAGGCTGCTGCTTGGTAACAATGCGCGGCCTTGCGGCCTGGCGGCCCCCAACGGTTCATCCTGCCGTGTCTAAATGTTTAAATCCTGATACAAATCCCTTTATGAAAACGCTCGACATCATCCCGATTCTTGGTAAATCGCCGATCGGGTATGCTAAAATTCACGCTCAGCAAACACTCAGCAACCTTATCTTTAAACGACTTTACCTGTCCATCCGCGAACATTCACCCTGGAAAGGCACGCTTGTGCTGGATGTCACCAATAACTCGCGGTCGACGGATCCTAAAACGTTGCGCGACTTCAACACTTACCTCGAATTCAGAGAGGCATTGTCCGAAATTTCCATTGCCCACAAGCGGGCATTTGTTCAGCTTTATGCAAGATGGCTGTCTGAACTCGGACGCCAGCCCGACCGCCTGCGGGTGATTTACGATAAGGAAATAGGTTTCGTGGAATATGATGTGAAAGTGCAGATGCAAAAGGAAAAAATTCTCATTCAGGTACAATAAAAACCCACGCTGGCAGGCCTTTTTTGATGCAAAATTAGCTATACACAAGTATACAACTTGTTATTTTGCATCAAATATGAATAACGAAGAGCATTCAAATTCGGTCAAATCACTCCCCGAGCAGCTGGATCTCGGTTTTGCTTTGGAGGTTACCCAATTGGGTGTGTGGGAGCTTAATCTCAGGTCTAAGTATGTGCTGTGGGACGACCGCTGCCGCGCCCTTTTCGGTCTGTCGAGCGGGAATTCATTATCCTACGAGCAGGCGCTCAGTTATATTCATCCCGACGACGTGGAACGGGTCCGGACGGCCGTCCAGCGCGCAACGGACCCTGCAGTGAACGGCTCGTACGATGAAACTTACCGCACCATCGGTGCCGACGATGGCAAGCTGCGCTGGGTGCGGTTTTACGGAAGGGCCTATTCATCCGAGGAAGGCGATGTGTACCGGTTTGCCGGGGTAGCCCATGAGGTGACCGACCAGAAAATGGCGGAACAGAGAGAGGATGCCGTGCGCGATCACGCTGCCCGCCAGCAGCGCATCCTCGAAACCATCTCGTCCACCACGCCGGACCTTATGTATGTTTTCGATCTGAACTACCGGTTCACGTACGCCAATCAGGCCTTGCTGAATATGTGGGGGGCGACCTGGGAAGACTCGATCGGTAAATCGCTGCTCGAAATCGGTTATGAGCCATGGCATGCGGAAATGCACGAGCGGGAAATCGACCAGGTAGTAGCCACGAGAAAATCGATCCGGGGAGAAGTGTCGTTCGTTCATGCATCGCTCGGCCGCCGGATATACGACTATGTATTTTCTCCGGTAGTCAACGAAAACGGGGAAGTGGAAGCCATTGCCGGCACTACCCGCGACGTTACCGACCTGATCGTGGCGCGGCAGGCGCTCGAAGAAAACCAGGCTGCGCTCAGTACCGCGATCGAAGTGGCCGAACTCGGTACCTGGGCGGTTGATATTGCCCATAAAACCTGCACATTGTCCCAGCGCGTAGCCGACTGGCTGGGGTTGGATACCACGACGATAGACCTCGAATCATTTCTCGCAAGGATCGGAGAAAGCGACCGCGAGCGTATTCGCAAAAGCTTTTCAGAATCCGGCCACCTGCGGCCGGGCACGCATTACGATGAGACTTACATCGTGGACCATGCTACCGACGGGCGCCATAGGATCATCCATGCGATGGGGCGTGTATACTTTGATAAGGAAGGTCGTGCAGTAAAACTGGAAGGAAGCGCCCAGGACATTACCACCGAGCGGCTGATGACCCAGCTTCTGGAACAGCAGGTGCAGCAGCGCACGCTCGAACTGGAACGCGTCAACGAGTCGCTGTTACGATCCAATGACAATTTGCGAAACTTCGCATACGTAGCTTCGCATGACTTGCAGGAGCCGTTGCGCAAGATCCAGCAATTCGGAAACCTGCTCATTTCACGGCAGACCACTTTTTCAGACAATGAACTGTCGTACGTGAAGCGGATGCATTCAGCCGCCGGCCGCATGAGCGTGTTGATCGACGACCTGCTGAACTTTGCCAGTGTTTCCATGCAGCAGCCGGCCAACGAGCCGGTCGATACGAACCAGGTCGTTGAAAATGTGCTCAGTACGTTGGAAGTAGCCATTGTGGAAGCGAATGCCGATATTCGTGTGGAGCCGCTGCCCGAAATCTCAGGCAGTGTCTCACAGCTCACCCAATTGTTCCAGAACCTGATCGGCAATGCCATCAAGTTCAGGAAATCGTCAGTCCGGCCGGAAATCCGGATAACGGCGCAGACTGTGGATGCGGGACAACTGCCCGCCGCCGTCTCGCCTGTCGAATCTGCGGTTTATTACCACCGGATCGACGTTATTGACAATGGGATCGGCTTTGACGAAAAGTACCGCGACCGGATTTTTCAGGTCTTTCAGCGCCTGCACGGCAAAAGCGAGTTCGCCGGGACGGGTATAGGGCTGGCGATCTGCGAGCGCGTGGCAGCCAACCACGGGGGCGCTATCACCGCCAGCAGCATACCTGACAAAGGCAGCACCTTTTCGATTTTTCTGCCGGTCCGCTGATCTGTTCGATGTGCAAAATTTAAAAACAATGCTACGGATATGGCTCAGTATATTTCCCACATCAGCCTGATCGTAGCGGATTACGATCAGGCCATCACGTTTTATACCCAGATACTGGGTTTTGAGCTGGTAGAAGATACCCGGCTTAGCGATGATAAGCGATGGGTATTGGTAAAACCCAAAGGACAAGCGGGATGCAGTCTGCTACTGGCCAGGGCTGCTACACCGGAACAGATGAAAGCCGTCGGAAATCAGTCAGGTGGTCGCGTATTCCTGTTTCTGTACACCGATGACTTTTGGCGGGATTACAATATGCTGCTGGGCAAAGGCGTGCAGTTCGTCAGGCCGCCGCAGGAATTTGACTACGGCATTGTAGCTGTGTTTGCCGATTTGTACGGCAATTTGTGGGACTTGCTCCAACCCGCTTAAGTGGCGGCACCAATCGGTAAAATAAATTGGGTTAAGTAAATCGTTTTCTATAAATCGCTTATATTTCGCCGCGTTTGGCCAATTTGCCAAACGGTTTTGCGACGTATATAGGTAATTGTTTATAGCTCATTTTGAAAAAATTTATTAAAAAGCTCCTTTGGGGGGTCATGATTTTTTTGATGGCCGGAATGCCGGTCGTTCGCACAATTGACACCGGCCTCGGGCTTCACCAGCTTGCTGCACACAAGGCCGCCCTCAACGGTGATTTTTGGTTTCCCAATCCATGGAAATACCGGGTATTTTCAGTCTGGCTAGCCGAAGGGAGCTATCAGCTCTATACAAATACCATCGATAAAATCATCCCGGTGGACGGCCTGATCAAATACCTGAGTCCCATCAGCAGCGAACGTTTTGCAATTACCGCCAATCTCCGACGGTTTAGCGAAAACGGGTACGAAGTAGCGTTTCCCCAATATTTTTTCAAAAAATATAATTCGGGAAAATCCGATTGGGAGGTCATTAAAGAATACCACCGCTATTACATTGTATTTATGATGCTGCGGTTTCTCATCAATCTTGGGATACTCTATTTTGCATTCCGCTATTTTAAGGTATTTATTTCCAATTTCTGGATGGTTTTACTGGCCGTTGTGTTTCTTGACAACGGTATGAACAATGCATTCAGGGATACCGCATTTGGTTTTGATACTTACATCGATTTATTACTGTTTACCATTTCCGCTTTGGTTATTGTGCGAAATTATTCTCCCGCATGGCTCATTCCCGTGATGGTAATAGGTATTCTCAACCGGGAAACCTCGCTATTCATTCCTGCACTTTTTGCAATAGTCAATTTCGTGCGCGACGGGTATAAAATCAAGTTGCGGAATTTCGTCTGGTCGGCCGGTATCGGCCTGATAGGCATTGCGGGCTTCGTCGGGTTGCGGTGGTACTATGGTTACGAGCCGTATATGCTCAAATCCGGCTGGTTCCGTGTGGTCGAGAACTTCTCCAACTACTCCATCATGAGCGGTCAGTTCGCCATCATGCTCATCCTGCCGATTTTGAGCCTGTTCTTCGTCCGGCAGTCCCCGCTGTTGCTTCGCACGGTCTGGTTCGCCATTGTCCCTATCTGGTTTGGTATTCACTATTGGTCTTTCCCCGTGCTGGAATCGCGGTACTTTTTGGTGCCGTTCACGCTTGCCATTATTCCGGTGACGTTACTGGGGATCGAAAATTCTTATCTTAATGGGAAAAAAACTGGCATTGTTTGATTTCGACGGGACGATCAGTTCCAAAGATTCATTCCTCTATTTTTTACGCTACACGCACACGGTACCGCAGAGTCTTTTCAATGTGCTCCGCGTGTTTCCGCAGCTGGTGGCATACAAATTGGGCATGATTTCCAATGAGGAAGCAAAGCAAAAGTTGTTCGCATCTTTCTACAAAGGGGTTACCATCGGGCAGTTCGATGCCTGGGCAAAAGGGTTCCTGCCGCAGATGAATTCGTTCATCAAGCCCAAAGCGCTGAAACAGCTGCGGGAGCACCAGGAGCAGGGCGACCGTGTGATTGTCGTTTCCGCCGGTTTTGACCGGATCCTCAGATACTGGTGCGAGCAGGAAGGAGTGGAGTTGCTCGCCACCTGCATTGAAACAAGAGACGGTATCATCACCGGCAGTTTCAGTGGCCGCAACTGCTACGGGCCGGAGAAAGTGAACAGGGTAAATGCCCACTTGGCGCTGTCCGATTTCAAGGACATTTACGCATATGGCGACTCGCGGGGCGATCTCGAGATGATCGGAATCTCCACCCGCCCTTTGCACCTCAAAGGTATTTTCGAGTAGTTGTAATGATTAAAACCAATATTCAACACTGCATTTAACACGCATCATACATGGTAACATCAGAGGAATTAATTCAGTATTTGAAGAGCAGTGAAGGCAGGAATTTGAAGGGGTTAGCCCATTTGAAGACGGTATACCGCCCTGTAATTTGTCCATTTGACCAGATACTTGAACTCATTCCCCCGGACAAAAAGGTTTTCGACCTCGGCTGCGGATCGGGCTCGCTGCTGTCGCTGATCAATCAGTTCAGCAAACCGAAGCAGCTGGGCGGCATCGAGGTCAGCCAGAACCTCGTCGACAATGCCCGGCAGCTGCTATCCGCTTCGAAAGTACCGGTAAGCATCAATTTTTACGATGGGCTTACGATCCCCGACGAAATAGCGGATTACGAAGTGGTGACGCTCATCGATGTATTCCATCACATTCCGAAGCCCATCCAGGTTTCGTTTTTCGAGCAGCTTTACCGGAAGATGACCAAAGGCAGTATCCTTATTTTTAAAGATATTGACGGAAGCAGTCCATTGGTGTATGTCAACAAGCTGCACGATCTGCTTCTTGCCAGCGAGATCGGCAATGAGTGGAGCGCGGAAAAAGCGTCGGCAATGCTGCGTAACTGCGGTTTCGAATGTTCGGCAATTACTTACAGACGAATGCTGGTGTATCCGCATTACACGATCCTGGCGCGGAAATAAGCCGCTCAATAATAAAAGCAAAAGACAATATAGAGCAGAAAAAGCACGATGGTCAATTGCAGGCCACGGTCATGGTATATCAGGGTAGTAGGGTCGCCTTCTCCCTGGTATTTATCAATATCCGTCAGCTGAATGAAGCGGAACAGGCCGTACACGACCAATACCAGCGAATATTTCAGAATATCGGCCCCGATGATGGCGATCGTGCTGGAATCGATCGTGTAAAACATATAGCTGATCAGCGTCATCGTCGTACAGGAATAAATGTAGGTATCCAAAAGTTTAATGGAATACCCGGACAATGCTTTCCGGTGCCCGTGAGCCCCCTTATCGAGCACTTTCAATTCTCCTTTTCTTTTAATAAAGGCCAGCAACAGCGCCAGGAAGAAAGTAACGACCAGGATAAAATCCGAAGGTTGTACATGAATTCCCTCACATCCGGCCAGGATCCTCAATTCAAAACCGATTGAAATCACAATGCAATCGACAATGCTGATGTGTTTCAGGTAGAGTGAGTAAAGTATGTTGATCGCGCAGTATGCGACAATGATCATACTTAATTTAAAATCGCCGATATAGGCCAGAATAGAAACCGTCAACAAAATACAAACGATGGCGCTTGCGACTGCCGTTGCCATGGGTAGCTTACCCGATGCCAGCGGCCTTTTTTGTTTAATGGGGTGTTTCCGGTCGGATTCTACGTCCTTGATGTCATTGAGGACATAAATACTGGACGCGGCAAATGAGAAAGCGAAGAATGTCAGGAGTGATAGGAAGATCGAATTTGTATCAAAAAGCTTTCCTGAAAACAGGAGGGGGGCAAGTATGAGGAAGTTTTTAATCCACTGATGTACTCGTATTTGTTTCAGTATCAACAAGATCATATCACGGCCATGTGTTCAGTTACGTCGGGAAGCAAATATAGACATAAAATACATCCCATCGCAGCGGGCGCTATTACATTGTTGCTAAGCTTTGATTGCACGGCAGATGCGCATATAACCAACCGCGTGGCTGTTTTGTAATGTAAATGTAATGTTTCAATAATCTATATACGTATTTGATTTTGTCAATATACGTTTAAAGGTGATCTGCAACAGATTAAATGGATAGGACTTTATTTTTAATCAAGTAATAAATTAACACCTCTAATTATTATTTCAATTGACCATTTTTTTTCAAAATTCGACTTGTTATTCTAGATATTTGTCGAAATATTTACGCTGTCGAATTCGATTTAATATGCCTCTCTTCTTAAAATTCACTTTATTGACAAACTGAATTTCTCAACTCTCTAACAATCAGACGCATTATTCTTAAAGGTTTCCTTTCCATTCTTCTGCACCCATCATCTTCATGAATTTCGTTTAGAGTACTTTTGTATTCTCGGAACGGCTGTGAATTTTTGAAAAAATATTCTCGCGCCGGCAGGTATTTCTGTGCCTATTCTGAGACCTGCATTTCAGTATTTGTTTGAATAACCTGTTCGGTTATTTATCCTTTCAAAGACGATATTCCATTTACGATTTTTTCTACCGCCAATTTTTTTAAAATACGGGGTTAAAGGGATTCGTATGCACTGTTTTTTGCCATTTCAACACCTGTGAAATAGCACGGGAGAGGTATGTCTTTTTGCCTTTCCATTTACAAATCAGAATAGTTTAATCGATTGTTTTATTTTTTTAATTTTTATTTATGATCAAACAATTATTTTTTAAAATGCGGTGTCAGGTTGCAATGGCCGTGCTCGTCGCTTGCTTATTGTCGACCCGGGATGCCATGTCGCAAACGCCGCGTTATTTCGGGATGACGCTTGTGAATGAAAATGAGGATGAGAAGTTGGCCGACATTTCTTCTTCTGCGGTCGACTGCGGTGCGAATGCCTTATTTCTGACGGTTCAATGGGGTTTCATTGAAGGGAAAGTGGCCAGGATCATCAGAGCGGAGAACCCGGGCCTTAGCGAGACGGCGATGCAGGCGAGGCTCTGGCGCCAGTATGATAACCAGATTGCCAGAGCACTGTCTCACAATATGAAAATCGGGCTGAACATCGCTGTGAGCACAGGCGATGACGCTTCCAACGAACCGTCGGACCGGTATGGCGTGACTACCAACGATGGCTGGTTGAAAGAAGAGCGGATGCTGGCCGTCAGCTACGATGGACAAACCGAGGGCGTATTCCAGGTGGCCGGTGGCGGTGCATTGCGGCCCACGGGAACGCCGATTTACCTTCAGTTTGTAATGACTTCACTGGCTGCGCAGTCAACCAAAACCAGGATTGCGGACTTCACGGCGAAGGTGATGAACCGGTATAAGTATCTTCTGGACAGTAATAAGCTGCTGTATATCAATCTTATCTTTACAAGACAAGGTGAAGGCGAATACGATGGTAGTTCCACCAAATGGGAGTATAATACGGATCTCGGGCTGGGTAGTGGCGCGTTGCTGGATTATTCGCAACCCATGGTGCAGGGGTTCAGAACCTGGCTTCTCGGCAAGTATGGTACCGTCGGTGCATTGAGCACCGCCTGGGGAAGAACGATAACGGATATTAATACCGTCACGCCCAAAAGGCCTGCGGGAACTTTTACAAGCGCTTTTCAAGGAAAAGACGGACGTGACTGGTTTTTGTACCGCACTTATGTGCTTAAGGAAGCGAACCAGATTTTCAAAAATTCAGCAAAGGGTGTCGATAGCAGGGTGAAAGTAATCACGCACCACGGATCGATGTTTGACAAGGTTCTTTCGACCCGACGCGGGACATTTGCCTTCAATGAAATAGGTTCGGGCCTGGATGGTATCAAGTTTAACGACGAGGTGGAAGGTGGGAATTCTAACGGCTACGACCACCGTTTCTCGGTAGATCTGGCACGTTCGAATATGTCGGCGGGAGCTATTGTTGTGAACGAAGTGGGCTACAAGGGATCCGTGCCCGGGTTTTCCAAGCTTGTCCAGGAAAGCTTTGATCACGGAGCATCGATGGTCAGCGTGTTTAAATTTGAAGAGGTTCTCCAGAATGCCACAGCCAGGGCACAGATTAAAACCTTGGCTGACAACTATGTGGCAGGAAAGAACGTGACCGTGATCAATCCCCCGCAGACGGCATACTACACGCTTTCCAATATGATTGACTCGGACGGATGTGCGACCTCCAACCGGGATGCCGGCAGCGCCGGATGTGATGCCTATGTGAACTGGAACAATGCCCGCAATGCAGCAGGCGGCGCGCCGGTGAATATCGTCATTCAGAACGACCTGACCACCACGCCCCCGTGCAGCTACAACCTCACAGCCAACGTGTCAGTCGCGGGAACCACAGCCACTTTGACAGCCTCGTGCTCAGGGGATTGCAGTGGTTTGAGCTACTCATGGACGGGTGGCGGTACAGGTACCACAAAAATAGTTACCCAAACCAGCAGCACCCAGACATTCACAGTTACCGCTACGAAGAACGGCTGTTCCAAGACAGCGACTTTCACCGTGCCGCCTGTTTCCACCGGCGATGACTGCGTGAAAATTTCAATGGTAAGTGCGGAGGTATTGACACCTGCGACACCCAAATTCATCACCAATGCGGGCGGTGTTCCCAAAATACAGGTAGCAAGCAGCGACGCCAACTCGCAAATCTGGAAAATGGAGACCTCAGGGTCCAACGTCCGCTTTATCGCCCAGGGAGGAACTTCTGGTGCGGGTGGTGCATTGGGTGTGAGAAATGCCGGTTCATCCGTGGGTAATGCGATCGATTTGCAATCCCTTGCTTCGGGAGGGCATCAATTGTGGACCAGAACTGTCCTTGAAACGGTCAATAACCGTGCGCGCTACAAACTGGTAAGAAGCGGCTCGACTTACCGCCTGGGCAGCACGCGCAACAATGGTAATGGAGTCAACGACGGTGAGACGGACTTCTACCTGGTAGATGATCCTAACAACGATTTCGGATCCAACAAGTGGTCGTTCGATCCCGTCGGATGCCCGTCAGGCCCGTGTAATTACACCATCACCACCAATGTGACGGTTTCCAACAACACAGCCACCATGACAGCCTCGTGTTCCGGTGATTGCAGCGGGTTGAGCTACTCCTGGACAGGCGGTGGAACGTCCACGACGAAAATGGTTAGCCAGACAACCAGCACGCAGACGTTCAACGTTACGGCCACCCGGAGCGGCTGCACCAAGACGGCCACTGCAACCGTACCGGCCATTACCGTGAGCGGCGAGTGCGTCAGGATTGTCATGGTCAGCTCCGAAGTGCAAACGCCTACCACGCCAAAGTACATCACGAACGTGGGCGGCGTAGCGAAAATCAAGTTTGCGAGCAGCGATGCGAATTCGCAGATCTGGAAAATGGAGACTTCTGGGTCCAATATCCGTTTCATTGCGCAGGGCGGAACTTCCGGCGTAGGCAATGCATTGGGCGTACGGAATGCGGGCTCGTCTGCCGGTGATGCCATCGATTTGCAGCCTCTTGCCTCCGGTGCGCACCAGCAGTGGACCAGGACTGTCCTGGAAACCGTGAATAACCGCGCCCGCTACAAGATTGTAAGAAGCGGATCTACCTATCGCTTTGGTAGTTCACGAAATAATGGCAATGGTGGGGAAGATGCGCTGCCTGATTTCTACCTCGTCGACGATCCATCCGATTTGTTCGGATCCAACAAGTGGTCTTTTGATGCAGTAGGCTGCCCGCAGCCGAACAACCCGAACCCGAACGAAGTGGTATGCGGGAACATCGGTACATGTTCGGGCAATACTTCGGAGATCAGGTCGGTGAATCTTTCCGTGACAAATGGCGGTGTTTACAGCCTTAAATTGACTTACAGGGCTTACGAAGGCCCTACTACCGGCCAGGTAAGGATTGGGACCGGTGCCTGGACAACTTTCCCGACTCAGGGAACAAGCGGCGTAGCGGAAATGAAAGAGGTGACTATCCCTAACATTTCGCTTGCGGCGGGAGCTAACTCCGTACAGTTTTCAGTAGCCTCGGGAGGGAGCTTCCTGTGTTTTGAAACCGTATGTACGGGAAGCAATTCGGGTGCACGCATCGGTGCTGCCGTGGAGCCGGAAGTAGAAGCTGAAAAACCGGGCCATATGGTGGTATCGGCAAACCCTAACTCCGGAACGTTCAACGTCTCATTCTACCTGAGCGCAGACAAGACTGCCGTACTTTCGGTAGTGGATATGCGGGGAAGAACCTGGCATCAGCAGCAGATCGCCGGCAAGGGGCAGCACAACGAAAAGGTAGTACTCAACAACCCGGCTTCCGGCACTTACCTGGTAAGCCTCCGAAGAGCAAATGCCGTGGAAACGAAAAAGATCCTGGTTGTTCGCTAATCAATACAGTTCCTGATAAGGGCTGTCCGTTAAAAAGCAATCCCGGCCGCTACTGCGGCCGGGATTTTTTGTTGCTTCACTTCCATTTCCGTACTGCTTCGGTAGCCTGCATTCAGGTTCCCGATGCCGTGACGGGTATTTCGTATCATCTAATTCCAGCCGTTGGCGATGTCCTTTGCCACATTTGGATTATAGTTCTTTTCAACGTCAGGAATGGGTAGCAGCACATTTTTGTCCTGGAAAGGCTGTTTGCCGTCGCCGGGCTCTGCCGCACGCTGCGCATTGAGCGTCTGTTTGGCGATTCCCCAACGGATCAGGTCGAAATACCGGCTCTGTTCGCCGCACAGTTCTACCTGGCGCTCGCGCATGAGGATTTTCAGTGCGTCGGCCTGCGCACCCAGGGTGGTGTAGGCCACCGCTCCGGAGCGCTTCCTTACCTGGTTGATCAGCGCCAGCGGATCGCTGCCGGTTTTTCCCTGCTGGATCTGCGCTTCGGCTAGCATCAGGAGCACGTCGGCGAAACGGATCACTTGCCCGTTGATCGAGCTTTGCGGCCCGCCGTAAGAAGCGACTTCATTATAGTACTGGTATTTTTTCCAGACATAATACCCCTGCGGATCGTCGGCTTTGAAAGGAAAGTCGATCGGGCCGCCTGCGCATTTCTGGCAGTACTGCGTGTCGCCGCCGCTTTCCTTGCTGCCGTAGAATGTAAACTTCGCACGCGGGTCTATGTAGTTGGCACCGGTAGCCGGGTTGGCATATTGAAACGATTTAACCGTCGTGGTAGGAATGTACACGTTGAACCAGTCTTTAAAGCCATATTCCTGTGCACGGTCGGAGTGGGTAGCTTTGCCGCCCCATGTTTCCTGCCCACCGAAAACGTAGTACTGGTTACCGATTCCCCAGTCGGTCCATTTGGCATTCATGATCTGGAAAATGTTCTCGGGGCTGCTTTGGTTGGTGGAGCTGAACAGGTTTTCGTACGACGGATCGAGTGAATAGGTGAACGGTGCGGCCGTCAGTTGGGCCAGCGTCGTTTCGGCCCGTGCCCATTTTTTCTGGTACAAATAGGATTTGCCCAGCAAAGCCACAGCCGCTCCTTTGGTAGCCCGGCCCAGCCCGGTTGCCGCATCGTAGGTAACCGGCAAATCGGCCGCCGCGAGTTTCAGGTCATTTTCGATCGTAGCCCAGATCGCCTCGGCGGAAGCCCGTGAGGGATAATTGTTGGCTACGGTGCTGTCGTAAGCGGTGATCAGCGGCGCCTTTCCCCACAGGTTCACAATATTGAAATAGGCATACGAACGCAGGAACCGCGCTTCCGCAATGTATTGCTTTGCAGCCTGCTGGTCCGCGGCCGATGCGGGATTCCAGACACCGGCCCGGTCGATCACCACATTCGACCGGAGAATGAGCCGGTAAAGGCTGTTCCAGAGCTGCCCGATCTGCGCCTGGCTCGTGCCGAAGGAGTAATCGGCAAGCTGCGCCATATCACCCTGCAGGTTGGTCGTCTTCTTGGCCTCATACCCAAGCAAATCAAAAATAAAGTAGTACTCACGCGACCAGAGGCCGTTGTGCAGCAACGTAGCGTAGGTCGCTATCACCGCCTGATTGAGGCCTTCGGACGAAGTAAAATAGGTTTTGTAATCGTAAGCACTCTGGCTTTCCAGGTCCAGTTTGGACTCGTCGCATCCGGCGAGCTGGAAAACGGCGGCTAGGCCCATCAGAAAATATATGATCTTTTTCATGTTCACTTCAAGTAAGTTTTCTTCTAACCATTAAAACCCAAGCTGCAAACCGCAAAGCAGTGTTCGAGGCTGCGGGAGCTGCTGGCGGTCGTCGATACCGCGTGAGAAAATGTAGCTGCCGCCATTCTGCGTGCTTACCTCGGGGTCATAACCTTTGTATTTGGTGAATGTCAGAAGGTTTTGCGCCGCCACGTACACGCGGATGCTCTTGAATACCTTTCCGCCGCCGATGCCTTCCATCACGCTCTGGGGCAGGGTATAGCCCAATGTCACGTTACGCAGGCGCAGGTACGAGCCGTTTTCGAGCCACCAGTCGGAAGGGCGCAGGTTACCGTCGCCTGTGGCGCTCTGTCCTGCACGCGGAAGCTCGGCCACATCGCCCGGCTTGCGCCATCTTTTCAGGATTTCGGTAGAAGCGTTATGGCCTGTCGATTCATTGTCTGTCACGAATTTGAATGCATTCAATATTTTCAAGCCCGAAACGCCCGAAACCACGACATTCAGATCGAAACCTTTGTAGCTGGCACCGGCATTGAACCCGTACACAATTTTGGGGATCGGGTTGCCGAGGATTTTCTGGTCGGAAGAGGTAACCTTGCCATCGCCGTCGAGATCTTTGAAAATGAAATCACCGGGTAGCAATCCTGCTTGGTATTTGGTGGTGGCGTCACCTGCCTGCTCTGCTGCCTTCGCATTGAGGGCATCGATTTCAGCCTGGTCTTTGGCCACATGCGATACCTCGTACCCAAAGAACGACCCGATGGCAGAGCCTGCGGCCGTGTAGGTAAATGTAGGCAGGTTGCTGAATGCGCCGGCCTGGATAGGAGCGGCAAATTCGCTTCCGAGCGAATTGACGATGTTCTTATTGTAAGCAAGGTTGGCACTCACATTATATTGAAAACCGCCCTTTGCCTGATCGCGGTAACCTACCGAAAACTCCACACCCTTGTTTTGGGCACTGGCGGCATTGGCATATTTGCTGGGCTGCCCGCCGCTCACCGACGCGCCGGTACTTCCCGAAACCGGTACGCTCACGAGCAAGCCGGAACTTTTGCGGTTGTACCAGTCTACGGTAATGCTCAGCCGGTTGCTCAGGAACCCGAGGTCGAGGCCGATATCGGTCTGGTCGGTCGATTCCCAGCGGATATTCGGGTTGGACAATGTGTTGATCGTCGTACCGGGATTGAAGCCTTCATTGGTACCCAGTGAATAAACGAGGTTACCGTTAGGGCTGCCGCTGTATGTCAGTACCGAGGTTACACCCGTCGTAGGGATGGTGTTATTACCCGTTCTGCCGAGCCCGAACCGTACCTTTCCGTCGCTGAGGAAATTCAGGTTGTTTTTGATAAAATCTTCATCGATAAAGCGCCAGGCGACGCCGAGTCCGTAGAAATTCCCGAAGCGGTTGTTGGCACCGAAGTTCGAAGCACCGTCGCGGCGGAAACTTCCGGTGAGAATGTATTTATCGTCGAAAGTATAGCCCAAACGTGCGAAATAGGAGATCACCGACGAGCGTGCATAGCCATAATTGGAACCGGTCACGGCCTGCGACTGCGCCACGCTGATGTTCTGAATGGCGTCGTTCGGTATTTTGGTACCGGTCGCATTCAGGCCCGACGAGTTTCCGGGATCGAGGTAGCTGTTACCGAGTGTCGCCGACACGCTGTGTTTCCCGAATACCTTGTTATAGGAAAAGTAGTTTTCGAGCGTGTAAAACGAATAGTTGCTGAAACCCAGCGTCGCCTGCTGGGGATTGGTGAGGTTGTTACCAGCCGTGTAGCCGTACTGGTAGCTCCGGTTTTTACCACCGCCGATTTCAGCCGAAAGCTGTGTGCGGAAGCGCAAGCCCGAAATGATATCCACTTCTGCAAATACCTGCGGGAAGAATACGAAGCCGGTGTTGACGGGGTGGTTCAGGTTGATGGCCGCGAGTGGGTTGTTACCATTGCTGAAATCGTCGACATTGGTCGTGTTGGAATAGCCGCCGGGGATCGTCGGGTCGAAAATCGGCTTGTAGGGCGCGTAGTACACGGCATCGGAAATGCTGGCCAGCTGACCGTCGTCTTTGGTATAGCGGATGTTCAGGCTTTGGCCCAAATGAAAGCGGCCAAGGGTTTCGTCCAATGCGAACCGTGCATTCAGCCTGCTATTGGTGAAGTTCTTGACAATGGCCTGCTGTTTGATATACCCCAATGAGAAGTTATACGCTACCTTCTCGCCCCCGCCGCTGATGTTCAGGTCGTTTTGGGACACGAGCCCCGACCTGAATATTTCTTTCTGCCAGTCGGTGCGGTCCGTGGTAACTTCTGCCGTGCTGAATTTCGCCGGAAGCGCTGAGTTGGTGGTGGCCGCAAAATCTTTCAACAGATCGATGTACTGCGATGCATTGAGCAGGTCCAGCGTCTTCCACGCTTTGGCCACGCCCCATTGGGTATTGAAATTAATGCGCGGCGCGCCCGACTTACCCCTGCGCGTGGTGATGATCACGACGCCATTGGCTGCCGCCGAACCGTAAATAGCTGTTGATGAAGCGTCTTTGAGGATTGTGATATTTTCAATGTCCTGGGTAGCCAGCGTGTTGAACATCGTTTTGCTGCCCTGGATACCGTCGATGACGTAAAGCGGGTCCACGCCGGTAAATGAGCCTGTACCACGGATGAGGATCTGGGCATCTGAGCCCGGCGTACCATTCGATTGCAGTACCTGCACCCCGGCAGATTTACCGATCAGCAATTGCGACGGGTTGGTAGCGGTAGTGGCGCCGGCGTCTTTCGAGGAAACAATGTCCACCGAGCCGACCACATCCTGCTTGCGGGAGCTTCCGTACCCGATTACCACCACCTCGTTGAGTGATTTGAAGTCGGGAGTCATCGAAACGTTGATCACCGCCCGGTCGCCCGCGACGATTTCCTGCGTTTTATAACCTACAAAACTGAACACGAGCACTGCTTCCACATTGCTCACTTCGAGCTCAAAATTCCCGGAAGCATCCGTCAATGTACCGAGTTGCGTGCCTCTCAGGCGTACGCTCACACCCGGGAGGCCGTCGCCATTCTCGTCGCTAACCCTGCCTTTCAGCACCTGCGCGAGCATATCCCTCATCTGGATCGTGAGTTGCCCGGCACTTTTGGTTTGCAGCTCCTTACTGGCTTTCAGTAGAATACGCCCCGACGGGGTAACATGGTAGGAGATTTGCAGCGGGGCCAGCAGCGTCTGCAATGCGCTCGCCAGCTTCTGATTGACCACGTGGATCGCCACCGGCCGCTCGGCGCGGATGGCCTTGTTACTATACACAAACTTTACATTCGCTTTCTGCTCCAACTGGTCGAGCACCGTCGCCAGTTCCACCCGGTCGGCATGGAGCGTCACGTTCCGTTCCAGTACCTCCTGCGCCTTGCTGACGTGTGCCGCGTAGGTGAGGCTGGAAAAAACGATTGAAAAGATAAGCTGGGCCAAAGAAATTCTCATGAGCAAGCAAAGCGATGCCCGGTTTTTTCGGTATCGGTTTTTTTTCATAGTTTAGAAAGGTTTTTATAACTAATGAATGTCCAGCTGCCGCTATCTTGGCGGATTCCCGGCAGCAGGAACGTATTGACCGGCAGGGTAGCTTTCTGCCGGTTTCTTTTTTTCTTCGTGACAGGTTTAATGCATAGAGCTGTATTTAGGTTAAACAAAAATTACTTGCAGCCGGCTGCCGAAATGAGAATGCGCGTCCCCTGCACCTGGTAGGAGCCGTCATTGGACTGGCAGATCAGGTCGAGCTGGTCGAACAGCGACATATTCGTAAGGTCGCCGGTAAATGTGCATTCATTCACGGCCTCTCCCGAAACCACGATATCTACACCGTATGCATCTTCCAGGCGCTGGAAGATCGCAGGCAATTCCATGTTTTTATAGATCGCAGGCGGCAGCTCGGCGTGCGCCGTGAGCAGTACAGGCTTGTCGACAAGGCTGGTCATCAGGTGCCCGCTCTCTTCATAATAGGTGACGCGCTGGTTGGGGGTCAGGATCACGCCTTTGTTGAACTGGTGCTTGGCCCTGGCAGCGGGTTTCTGGGTGTCAATACTCTCATTTTCAAATACGGAAACTTTCCCGCATACTACTTCGACCTGCATTTGATGTTCTTCAACGCCCTTTTTTACCCAGAAACTCGTACCCAGTACCCGGGTTACGAGTTTTCCGCTGTACACGAAGAATGGCCGGCGGCTGTCTTTGGTAATACTGAAAAACGCGTCGCCTTTGAGCTGAACTTCCCTTTTGGCATTCGAAAACTGCCGCGGATAGGTGAGCCCGGCGCCGGGTGCCAGGGTTACTTCGCTGCTGTCACTCAGCCGGATGCGCATCGGGCGGGCGGTGTTGTTGGTGTTGGCTACCAGGGCTTCCCGACCGGCTTCCAGAAGCAGCGCACCGCCCGATGGTGTGCCTGTACCGGGTTTACCCGAAAAGAAATAGAACAACGACAATGATAATATGAGCACGGCGGCCACCGACGCCACCATGCGCAGCATGATCGGCGACAGGCCGGGGAATAGTGTTTTCGTTCTCGCGGGGGCTTTTCTTTCGTGCTGGATCGCCCTCCACATCCGGGCTTTCAGCAGCGATTTTTCCGTGTCCGACAGTTCGGTTTGCGGTGCGCCGCTTTGTACCCGGTCATACCATTCATGGATGCGGTCTTTCTCTGCGGGAGAACATTTTCCCTCGCGGTATTTCAAAAGGAGGCTTTCAATTTCGTCGTAGTTCACGGGGCTCAGGGGTTGGCTTGCCCAGACGACCTGTTGTCTGGTTCAACCTCTAAACCGTATTGCCCGGCGGTGATCCCTGAAAGTTTTTAAATAAACTTGGAAAGTTTATGCGAAACGCCCGGTTTTGGCTTGAACTTCCCTTAAAAATGCAAGCAGAAAGTCAGGAGAAAATACTGAGGAAAAGCAGCAGCAGCGTTTCGTTGAGGTACTCGCGGACTGCCTTCGAGGCTTTACCCAGGTGGTATTCCACCGTCTTATCCGACAGGTTCATCAATGCAGCGATCTGCGCGACCGTCCAGCTCTCGATCCGGCTGAGTTTGAAAATCTCGCGTGTCTTTTCAGGAAACGGTTTCAGTCCCTCGTCGATATGCCGCAGCAATTCGTTATAGGCGACTTCGTCCTCGGTGATGTGCTCGTGCTGGCTTGCAAATGCCTGGTAATAGGCCAGGTACCGGCTTCTCGGGCCTGCTTTTCGGATGTGGTCGATGACTTCGAACCGGACGGCGGAAAAAAGGTAGTAGTTCAGGGTCGTGGTCCGCAGGTTGCAGCGTTCGTTCCAAAGGCGGGTAAATATGTCCTGCACGATTTCTTCCGCCACATGTCTTTGCCCCAGCTTATGAAATGCAGCCTTGTACATCGGGTACCAATACTGGTCATAAATAGCGGTAAAGGCCCATTCATGCCCGGCGCATAAAGCTTCCAGCAACTGCTGGTCAGAAACTTGTGGGCGATCCGGCATTTCAGTGATGAGGTGTCAAGTTTACATTTTTGCCAAAGTTATATTTTTTGATTTAATATTTACATTATGGACGAAAGTTGTAGTTCAATACCGAGTGCCGGGCCACCTCAGTTCTTTACCCGCTGCTCCTCACTTCCGGAGCCTCCGACGTTCCGCTTCTGCTTCCCGATGCTTCCCCTGGCAAAGTTGTAGGTGAACGACGCCACAAGTGCCCGCGTATCGGCGTCGTTGCGGTAGTTCGCACCGGCATTGGGGATGTTGAGAATGCGGCCGTTCGGTTCGAGCGAGCTGAAAATGTCGCGCAGTGACAACTTGACAATGCCTTTGTCTTTCAGGACTTTTTTCTGAACAGCCGTGTTAACCAGGAACAGCCCGCTTTTGTCAAACTGCGCGCCCTGGCTTCGGGTAATGTAAAACCCGCTCAATTCGGCGCTCCAACCTTTTTTGAACAGAAACTGGTTATTGGGGCTGATGTACCCATAGGTGGAGCCTGTGGTGCGTTCGGGGTCGCCGGGCATGCCGCGGAAGTTGTTCCGGATCAGTTCGGCGTAGAAGTTGCAGGTCCACCAGTTTCCGGCTTTAAGTTGCGCGGATAAGGTGATACCGCCCCACATCAGCCGGCTGATATTGCCCGTGCGGCTGATGAAAATGTTGCCGGCCTGCTCGATAACCTCGCCCTGCATGTTGCGGGTGTAGTTATAAAGCAATGAAAGGTTGAAGCGTCGTTTGTAGCTCAGTGACAGCTGCAACCGATTGCCCAGCTCCGGTTTCAGGTAAGGATTGCCGGCGAAGTACGAAAATTTGTCCAGCAGAAAAACAAACGGGTTCAGGTCCTGGTAATAGGGCCTGCCGATCCTCCGGCCGAAGGAGAAGTTCAGCTGCGTTTGGTTGGTGTCGAGTTTGTAGCTTGCAAACAGGGTGGGAAACAGGCTCGTATAATGTAGTGCGAACGAAGAATCCGGTTTGACAGCGTTGCCCAGCTGGTGGCCATATCCGTTTGTGTTCTCCGCACGGAGGCCGGTTTGCAGGGAAAGCCTCCGGAAGTCCCGGTTGAAATTCACGTAAACCGCATTGATATTTTCGGAGTAGCGGAAACGGTTGGTTTTGTCGTAATCCACGGATATACTTTCGCCCTGGTGCAGGAAGTAGTTGGCTGCATTATCGGTGCGGACAAGGCTCGTCTTGAAACCGGCACCCAGTTTCCCCTTGCGGAGCGGATGCTCGTAATCGCTCTTGGCGGAGAAAATCGCGATGGCCGATGGCAGGTCCGTCGTAGTTTTTTCCTGCCTTTGGAACTGCCGTGCGCCATCGAAGAAATTGTTAATAAATGTTTGCCGGGCGCGGATCCGGTATTGAATGTAGTCCAGGTCGAAGGTCAGTAATTTGCCTGTACTGTCATATTGATGGCTGAAATTGAGGTTGATACCATGCTGGCGAAAGCGGTTTTGATCGCTGTTGTCGGCCGTGATGAGCGAATCGATCACGCCCGCCGCATTCCTCACGACGCTGCTCACCGGCCGTTGCTCGCGTGAGTGCGTGAACGCGCCGGTATACACGAGGCCCCAGGTAGTTTTGTCAGTAAGGTAAAAATCGACGCCGGTTTTCAGGTTTACGGCCCTGCTTTTGGGATAAAAAAAGGTAGTCTGGTCAAACGAGGACGTCAATGCGCCGTTTTCGCTATAATACCTTCTCCCGACATCGAGCCGGCGCCACTGGTCGGTGCTGTTGAAACTGGCATTGGAGAAAAGATTGAATCGATTGTTCCGGTAGTTCAGGTTGACGTTTTCATTGTGCCGCCAGTAAGCCGACCGGGCAGGGCTGAGCGTAATGCTCCCACTCAGGCCGCGCACTTTGTTTTTCCGCATTCTGATGTGGATGATCCCCGCGCTCCCGGCCGCATCATACCTTGCCGGGGGATTGGTGATGAGCTCTATTTTTTCCACGGAATTGGCGGGTAACGAGCGCAGGTAGGCGGCCAGGGCGGAAGGGGAGAGGTAAGTCGGGCGATTGTCGATCAGGACCAGCACGCCAGGCTGCCCTTTCAGGCTGATGCTGCCGCTCTGATCGACCATCACACCAGGCGATTTTTCGAGCACTTCCAGCACATTGGCCCCCGCATTGGAAATAAGTGCGTCGACATGGATCACCGTCCGGTCGATCTCATATTCCACGAAATTCTTCTGCCCGGTAATTTTCACTTCGTCGAGCTTCACATCGGCGCTATTTAATGTAATAACCCCCAAATCGATCGCGGGTTGGGCATCCGTCAGTTCAAACTTGCTTCCTAGGAAGCTTTGGAAGCCCATCATCGTGACAGACGGGAAAAACGTGCCATTCGGAAGTCCGGAAACGAGGAATTTCCCGTCCCGGTCGCTAAGCGCCGACTGGACAACGCTCGAATCCGCCGCATTGAGCACGGACACTACCGCTCCTTCCAGTGGCTTATCGCCCCGCGATACTACGCTTCCCTTTATTTGGGCAAAAGCGTTTCCGAATGCCGCCAGCAGGGCCACGGCAATACACAGGGTGGTTCTCACCCGGCCAGTGTTTTTCATGATGCAGGATTAAGGTTATCTTCTGTTCGCGGCTAACGGGCATAGTTTGCCCTGCCTACGCGAAGTAAGTTTCTGAAAAAGGTTGAATGGGTTGGATTATCGGTGGCTTCCGTAGGTGAAGTCGATGACGTCATGCGAGCGGGTCAGCACCGCATCGAGCACGCCTTTCAGCACGGCTTCCGGCTGTTTGACACCGTTGACGATCAGCTCTTTATTGGTAATTCTGAAATCAATATTGTCCCTTGAAATGGGCACTCCCTGCTGCTCTATCGCGTCCATAATCTTCTCATTGATCGTCTGGCGCTTGATCCGGATAGGATTGGGCTGATAATCCTGTTTGTACATACGGAGCGGCTGCGTCTGGTACCGCGCCGCGTAGGGCTGCCGCACCACCGGTACAAGCCGTCCCTCACCGACCGTATCAGTATATATCGGGGCTAGCGGCTGCGATATGGGAGCCAGTGCGTTTTGCAGCGGTTGCAGCGAATCCGGCGATACCAGCCTTGGTGATAAGGATCCCTGCCTTTCAACGATGCGTTTCGGAGCTTCGTTTGAGTTTTTAATGCTTTGATTAATCGTGTTTTGGCTGTTAACGCCGTTGGGTCGGTTAATGCCCGAAAGCGCCTGTGTGCCATTGTTTGCCGCTCCGACGTTACCGGTACGTGGTGCCTGCTTTGCATTTCCCTTTTGGGTTGGTGCCTGCGCGTTGATGCGTCCATTCTCTGACTGCCGGCCACCGGGGTGCCGGCCACCGGGGTGCCGGCCACCGGACTGCCGGCTACCGGTCTGCGCAAAGAGGACCGAAAAGGTAAGGAATGCGAGCATAGCCACCAGCAAGATGGTCTTCTCAACGGCGCCGAGTGTTGAATTGGTGCGGGAAGCGATGCGTTTGGCCCGCTGTACCAGCCCACCTTTTCCTATGAACGCTAATTGATATACGTTATCGTTAAGCTGATACTCCCGGAACGAAAGCAGGGCGCGGATATAGACAGCCTGATTACCGGAGTATTGCAGGGCCATATCGTCGCAGCAATGTTCGCGCTCCTCCCGGATAAGCTTCGAAATCCATAGAATGCCGGGATTGAAAAAGAAAAGCAGTTCGGTGAGCCGTTGCAGGAAATTGACGAAAAAATCGAGGCGGCGGATGTGCGCAAGTTCATGCAGCAGCACCATCTCAATCTGCTCGGGCGGAATGGAAGTAATGACGCCCAGCGGAACGAGTATCACCGGCTTGAAATGCCCCAGCACGGTCGGTACCTTCACCAGGCCCGACTGAAAAATCCTGACATGCTGCACTATTCCCATGGCTTTGGCAAATTCGCCGACCCGCTGCTCCCAATGACTACCCATGCTGTAAATCCGGCGGGTTTTGAGCTGGTACAGCCGGTAAAGCCCCAGCAAAAGTCCGGTTGTTTTTGCCAGCACAACCACCAGCCAGGTCAGCGTAATAATGTGAATGTGCTGTGCGAAAAAATCGGCTGCAACCCGGACAAAACTCTGGCGGGCCATCGCCGTTTGAATCAATACGGTACCTTCGTCAGACATTTCTTTCATCGAAATACCGGTAACCCGCTCGCTTGCAGGCAGCCCGGCCCCGGATAGCACAAAAGCCGCGGCGGTTGCCGCAATGAACATGACCAGCAGGCCCGTCAACAGGTTATAGCGGATTTCCGGCCGGCTGCGGCGGGTACTTAGCATCACTGCGGCGGCAAGCAGCGCGGTAACGGCGCCAATCCAGAGTGAATGGCCGAGCGCGATCCCGGTCTGCCGGACGAAGAGGTAGGCGGTTTCGGAAGTGAACAGGTTTTTCATGGCTGATTTGATTTAGGAATTTCCTTTTTCCAACTGATCTAAAACTGCACGGATTTCATCCAGCTCAGCTTTGGAGGCTTTTTTGTTGTCCAGCAGCTGCATCACCAGGTTGCTGGCCGAACCGCCGTACAAATGGTCCACAAAGCGGTCGAGCAGCAGGCTTTTCGTCTTGTGCTCCGCTTCCACAGCCGCATAAACGTGCTTCATACTGCTCTCGTCCCGCGAGAGCATGCCCTTTTCGGCCATCAGCTGCATTTGTTTGAGGGTCGTCGTGTAATTCACTTCCTTGAATGTATTCAACTGGTCGTGCACGAAGCGGACGGTCGACGGTCCATGCTTCCAAAGGATCGTCAGGATATCGAGCTCAGCTTTCGTAGGTTCGGGCTTGTCGGAACTCATGGCTATCAAAATTAAGTACAAAACAAAGGTACGATTTAAATCGTACGATGCAAGTGGTAGGTTGAATTATTTGTGATTTGCCTATTTGTGCGTCTCGATCACCAATACCCCATTCCCGCCCCGGGCACCGAATGCGGCCGAGTTTCCGTAGCGAATGGCAGAAACGGCTTTAATATCGCGGACGGTGAGCGAATTCAGGATCGGAACAACGTTGTCGGCGCCGGTGTAAAGGACTTTGTCGAGGACAAGCGCCACGGTGTTGTCAAAGTCGGGGCTCGCATTCAGGTTGGCGTTGTTTTCAATGAAATGCACTTTGTAAGTATGAGAAGCTGCGTCAAACGTAACGCGCAGGCCGGGAATTCTTTTCAGCAAATCAAAAACGGAGCCGGAGTGGTCACTTTCACTGATCGAGAGTGCGTAGTCGGGTTTAATGATGCTTTCGTTCGGCTTCTCGGCAATTTGTAGTAACCCTTCTTTGTTCAACGACGTTTGCTGCATTTCGATGACGGGCAATTCTAAATCCGGGGTAACAGAGTCTCGCATTCGGGCTGTGCCTGGCAGGAGCGACACTTGCATTGGAGAAGTAGCCTCATCCGGGAGTGGGTGATCGATGGGAAGCATTTCAGCAAACCCTTCCCGTGCCCAGGCATCGTGGATGGTAATGCCGTTCGGGGTGAGTAGCCAGCCGTTTTCCGTAAACGAACAGTACCTGTTGGGCAGCACGATCTGCGAGTACTTGAAAGGGTAGTCAGAAAATACCGATGCGTTGTTATACAGCCTCCGCTGAAAAATCAGCAGCGGATAGTTGGAATGCAAAACAAAACACCTTTTGGCTTGATCGAAATAGCAAATCGAGTCGGCAACGACCGGAGTGAAATTGCCGCTCGTCACCTCCCGTTCAAGCGGAATTTTAGTAAGATAAAATTCCCGCGTCATTTTCATAGAAAACATCTCGATACCGTGCGTTTCAAGATTGTTTCGCGAGAGCGCGACGAGAAAATGACGAAATGAGTCCTTCAATGCAAACTCACGGTTCCGGAGTTGTTTTCGCCGCGTTTCGGGATCATCGGACAGCAGGGATTCAAAGAACTTAAAGCCCGACAGGAATGTCTTCCTGCCATCGGATTCAAACTTGCTCATGTGGAAACGCACCTGGTAGCCGAGAGCCGGATTCTCGATCACGACAGGTTCGTTGCTCGCTGCCGTTACACGGCCCGTCGCCTCGTCAATATCCAGCGTAATGGATTCGGAGTTTACAATTTTGCATTGCCGGGCAAATGGGGAATCACCCAGCAGGCCGTTTTCGAAAATCCTCCATTTCTTCCGCCAATGCCTGTCCCGCTTTCCTTTGATGACCACCTCCCGGATGACGTTGTTCAGGTCCAGCTTGAAAATCACATGTGAAGTGCGGCCGGGTGCGCCCTGCAACTGTTTGACTTCCGGCTTGTACCCGACAAATGAGGCCACCAGTTCGGCTTTGGTGTATCGTGCGGGAAGTGTAATGCGGAAATGGCCTGCCTTGTCTGTGTAAGTACCCAGTGAGGTGTTGTTAATGTAAACAGCAACCGACGACAAGGCATTGCCTGCTTCGCCATATACCGTTCCGGTGATCTGCCATGGCTTATCCTGCGAATGACAGGTTATGGATAGGTGCAGCAAAAAAATACAGATCAGAATGAATCGGCTGGTAATCATATCGTTCAGACATAACTATTTAAGTGTAAAATAAGAAAGTTTACGTTACATCCGATCGTGGCCTGCGACATCCCTTTCCCGCACACCGCATAAAATTCCAACAGACTATCCTCCAAGGCACCTTTTTCCAGGAATGACTCGTAATTTCACTTTCCGAAATAACCAGGCAAGAGGCAATGCAATTAGCTAACATTCTCAAACAGATCGAGTTTATCAAAGAAATTGATAAACTCAAATACATTCAAAGGAAAACCCGGCTTTTCAATAGCGACCGGAACGAAAACGACGCGGAGCACAGCTGGCACCTGGCCGTAATGGCCATTGTGCTGGCGGAACATTCCAATGCGCCGGTGGATGTGCTTAAAGTCGTTAAAATGGTGTTGATACACGACATTGTCGAGATCGACGCGGGGGATACATTCATCTATGACACCCAGAAAAGCCATTCCAACACGGACGACGAGCGACTGGCTGCCAACCGCATTTTCGGCATGCTGCCCGCGGAGCAGGCCAGTGAGCTGATTGCCATCTGGGAAGAGTTCGAAGCGGGAGAGACCGGCGAAGCAAAGTTTGCCCGGTCGATGGACCGGCTCGAACCGCTTCTCCAGAACAGCTCCAACAACGGCGGCACGTGGAAGGAGTTCGGTGTGAAGTATGAGCAGGTGTATGCCAAAAAGAAAGTGATCCGGGAAGGATCGGAAGCGTTGTGGGCCTATGCCGAAGGGTTGATCAATGAAAGCGTGGAAAAGGGGATATTGGAAAAATAAAATGCTATTTTATGCATAAATATTAGGATGTTACCGCTTTTAACTTTCAGGGATCGATAATACACGGAATCCATGAAGTGGCGGATGAAGAAGTTAGCATTAGTGACGTCCGGGAAATGGCTGGCGGCAGCCTGCGCAGGCCTGTTGCTGGCTGCGGGCTGCGGGGTAGAGAAGCCCCGCGAGGTGGAGCTGGCCATGCAGGAAATTCCCGCGGAGCCGGATTTCAACTATGACGTCAAGCCGATTCTTTCGGATAAATGCTTTGCCTGTCACGGCCCCGACACCAAAAAGCAAAAGGGCGGCCTTCGGCTGGATACCGACGAAGGAGCTTACAAGGCATTGAAAAATGCGAAAAAGGGCCATCTATCAACCGGGAGCCATGCGATCGTTCCGGGCGATCTCGCTGCGAGCGAAGTGTACCTCCGGCTCATTGCAGACGATCCGGACATTAAAATGCCGCCGCCTGCATCCAATCTCAGCCTGACTGCCAGGGAAATAGCCGTCCTCACACGCTGGATCGAGCAGGGTGCAAAGTATAAGCCGCATTGGTCTTTCATCAAACCTTCGAAACCGGAAATCCCCAAGCCTGAACTGGCCGGTTGGGCGCGGACGCCGATCGACAATTTCATTCTGGATAGGCTGGAAAAAGAAAAACTTTCGCCATCGGCCGAGGCCAGCCGCGAAGACCTGATCCGTCGGGCAAGCTTCGACCTCACGGGCTTGCCGCCGGCATTGGCCGAGATCGACGCTTTTGTAGCCGACCGGTCGCCGGATGCCTATGCGAAACTGATCGACCGGCTGCTCCAATCGCCCGCTTACGGCGAGCGGATGGCCAGCGAATGGCTGGACGTATCGCGTTATGCGGACAGCGATGGCTACCTCGACGACAAGCACCGTGATTTTTCGCCCTGGCGCGACTGGGTTATCCGCGCATTCAACGCGAACATCCCCTACAACCGGTTTGTAACGATGCAGCTCGCCGGCGACCTTTTGCCCGGTAAAACCAAAGAAACGATCCTCGCCACGGCATTCAACCGGCTCCACAAAAAGAGCTCCGAGGCCGGGATCGTTTTCGAAGAATACCGGGTGGAGTACAACGCCGACCGCGTGCAGACGCTGGGGCAGGGGATTATGGGACTTTCCGTGCAATGTGCCCGCTGCCACGATCATAAATATGACCCCATCAGCCAGGAGGCCTATTATAAAATGTTCGGGCTTTTCAATAGTACCAATGAAACCGGCAGCCCGGTCTATGGGCCTGACCAGACGCCCGGCCCCGCATTGCTGCTGACCAGCCGGGAGAACGAGGAAATGCTCCGGTTTTTCGACCGGAAAATTACCGGCCTGACCAACCAGCTCGCCAGCGCAAGGGATAACTCGGACAGTGACCTGGAAAAGTGGCTGCACACCGGGACGTTGTCCGAGAAGCTGCTCGTTCAGAAGATCCGGGAAAGTATGGTGGCATGGTACCCCTTCGAAAAGGCTGCCAAAACAGCGGATGGCAAAGCAGTTATGCCCAATGTGCTCAACCCGAAACAGCTGGCGCAATGCAATGAAATTATCCTCAAACCCGGGGTAAAGGGCAATGCTTATTTTGTGTCGGACTACAATTCGGTGAAGCTTGGCAACAATATAGGCTGGCACGAGCGGACGGAGCCATTTTCAGTGGAATTGTGGATCAAACCTAATACCACTTACCCGGACGCCGGTATATTCTACCATTGTGAAGACCTCCGCCTCGGTTACAAAGGTTATTCTTTGAGGCTGGCCGACAATAAGTTACAGTTCATTATCGCGCATTCGTATCCGCAGAACGCGATCCAGGTAAGCACGCTCGCACCCGTACCTGTGAAGCAATGGACGAAGGTGACCGTAACCTACGACGGGTCGAGCAAGGCGGCAGGGGCTAAAATTTATGTCAATGGCGAACCGGCGCGCATTGTGACCGACTTTGACAATCTTTATAAGGGTATTTTATATGAAAAAGATATCCATACCTATGGTTTCCAGGGCTTTATGGTCGGTCAGCGGAACCTGCTTATTCCCTTTAAGGACGGCGGGATCGATGAACTGAAAATCTATGACAAAGCGCTTACCGCTCTGGAAGTTTTATATAACCACACCCCGGAAAAGGCCAGGGAAATATTGAAAATGCAGGGCCCGTCGGGCCAAAGGGCGATGGTGAAGGATTTTTACAATGCGCATTTCAATGCGAAAGCCCGGATGCTGCGCGACAGCCTGAAAGTGCGGATGGACGAGCAAAACAAGCTCATCAACACCATTCCCGAACTAATGGTGATGGGCGATCTGCCCGAACCACGCCCGACCTACCTGCTCACGCGGGGTGCTTACAATGCGCCTGGCAAGCAGGTTACGCCCGGTGCGCTGGACGCGGTGATGCCTTTTGAAGGCAAATTCCCACCCAACAGGCTCGGTTTAGCACGCTGGCTTTTCGACCCCGGCAACCCGCTCACGGCACGGGTGTTTGTGAACCGTATCTGGCAAATGCATTTCGGCAACGGCATTGTCCGGTCGTCGGCCGATTTCGGAAACCAGGGTAACCTTCCGTCGCATCCTGAACTTCTCGACTGGCTGGCTGTCGATTTCATACAATCCGGTTGGAATATTAAAAGACTGCATAAGCTCATCATGCTTTCGGCGACTTACCGGCAGACCTCCAAAACGACACCAAAGCTACTCGAAAAGGACCCCGGCAATACCTGGTTGGCCAGGGGTGCGAGGTTCAGGTTTACGGCTGAGATGGTCCGGGATAATGCCCTTTCGATCAGTGGGTTATTGGTCAATAAAATCGGGGGTAAAAGTGCTTATCCCTACCAGCCCGAGGGCTTGTGGGACGAGCTGAGTGATAAGGTATGGCGGTACAAATACCAGCAGGAACCCGGCGAAGGACTGTATCGGAGGAGCCTCTACACGATCTGGAAACGGACATCACCGCCGCCTTCGATGCTGATTTTCGACGCGCCCGAGCGTGGTGAATGCGTAGCGAAACGACGTGCCACCAGCACACCTTTGCAAGCCCTGGTGCTGCTCAACGATCCGCAGTATGTGGAAGCGGCCCGGGTATTGGCCGAAAAGGTTTTGCACGAATGTGAAACCGGTGACGCGGACCCTGTTAGCCTGGCATTCAGGCTAATAACCGGTCGCCGGCCCGACCGGACGGAACAAAAGATACTGGCCGGATTTTACGGGGACGAGCTCAAACGCTTCCGTTCACAGCCCGGGCAGGCGCTCGATTACCTGCGCACGGGCGAGCGCAGGTGGGACAATACGCTGCCGCCGGAGGCGATAGCCGCATTAGCCACCGTTTCAAATGCCATCATGAATACCGACGAGGGGCACACCCGCAAATGACAGGATTATGGAAGATCTGAAAAAGGTATTAACGCAACTCAACCGCCGGGATTTTCTCACGAAAGCCGGCCTCGGCTTCGGCTCTATAGCCCTGTCGAGTATTTTGCAGGCCGGCACATCGCCCGGAGCGCGCAGGCCGGAGGTACAAGGTGGGGAGGCAGCCGGCGCACCGTTTGTGCGCGGCCCGCATTTTTCCCCGCGTGCCAAGCGGATCATCTACCTGTTCCAGAGCGGAGGGCCTTCGCAGCTCGAAACATTCGACTATAAGCCCGCATTGGCCAAATGGCACGGTCAGGAAATTCCGGATTCGATCAAATCGACCCAGCGAAATTCCGGAATGGTGGCGGGGCAGTCGACCTTTCCATTGGTCAAATCGATTTATGATTTCAAACAGTACGGGCAATCGGGTGCGTGGGTGAGCGAGCTTTTGCCCTACACGGCTGGTATTGCGGACGAACTCTGCATTGTCAAGTCGGTATTTACCGAAGCGATCAACCACGAGCCGGCGGTCATGTTTGTACAAACCGGCTCACAGCAAAGCGGGAGGCCGTCGATGGGCTCGTGGGTCAGCTACGGGCTGGGATCGGATAATCAGAACCTGCCGCATTTTATGGTGCTGATCTCCAAAGGCGTGAGCGGCGACCAGCCACTGAGTACCGCCGCCTGGGCCAATGGCTTCCTGGCTTCGCACCACCAGGGCGTGCAGCTCAGGGCGGGGAAAGATCCGGTACTTTACCTGCAAAATCCGTACGGCGTGCATAAGGAAGACCGCCGCCGGGCGCTGGACCGCATTAAGGAGCTCAACGAGCATCAGTTCACGCTCTGGGGCGATCCCGAGATCCAATCGAAGATCAGCCAGTATGAAATGGCTTACAAGATGCAGACGTCCGTGCCCGATGCGGTGGATACGTCTGGCGAGCCCGATTACATCTACAAAATGTACGGGGAAGACGCAAGAAAGCCCGGCACATTTGCGGCGAACTGCCTGCTAGCGCGGCGGATGGCCGAGCGCGACGTGAAGTTTATACAGCTCTACCATATGGGCTGGGACCAGCACGGCGATTTGCCCGAAAACATTGCCAAACAGGCCAGGGACGTCGACCAGGCGTCGGCCGCATTGGTAAAAGACCTGAAACAGCGAGGGTTGCTCGAAGATACGCTCGTAGTATGGGGCGGAGAATTCGGCCGCACCAGCTTTTCGCAGGGCAAGCTCACCGCCGACAATTACGGCCGCGACCATCATCCGGGCTGCTTCTCGATGTGGATGACGGGTGGCGGCATCAAAACCGGGCAGGTTTACGGTGAAACAGACGAATTCAGCTACAATGTCGTCAAAGACGGTGTGCATGTGCACGATTTCCAGGCGACATTGCTCCATTTATTCGGACTCGATCATGAGCGTCTGATATTCAAGCACCAGGGGCGGCGCTACCGGCTTACCGACGTACATGGGAAAGTGATCAAAGGCCTGATCGCATGAGCGGACGTTTACCCTAGTTACTGTACACCACATTTCCCCGGTGCACGAGTGCTTTTACGGGTGAAATACGCGCGACGGCTTCGGCCGAGCAACTCGCATCCACCAGCACCACACTCGCCTCGTCGCCGGCCTTCGGCCATTGCTGTTTTCCTTTTTTATCGAGGGGCAGGATACCGCACGTGGCCAGTTTGAGGCAGCGCGACAGGTCGAGTTCCGTCGATTGCCCGTAGAGCTGCGCCATCAGGTTCGCTTTCTGCAATACGCTCCCGGACCCGAATGTATTCCAATGGTCCACAATGCTGTCGTTCCCGGTCATGACGGTCACGCCGTGGTGGTACAGCGTAGGGATAGGCATAATGGTGCTTCCGAATGGTATGGTTGAGATCACGCCTACACGGGCGTTCGCAAGCTTTTCGGCAGTTTCTTCCAGTTTAGGTTTTTCCAGGCGCGCCAGTACGAAGCAATGGCTGAGGAAGGTTTTGCCTGCCAGCGCCGGGTTTTCGACGACTTTTTGTGTGAGGTATTCCACCGTCCGCAGGCCTGGTTCTCCGCCTTCATGCAGGTGAATGTCAATGCCTTTTCCATGGTCAAGCGCAAGCTGAACGATAAAATCGATCTGTTTTTCCACGCTTCCGTCAATGGCGTTCGGGTCCAGTCCGCCGATGAAATCGATGTCCATTGCCGCAGCCTCCTTCATATATTGCTCGGAATGCGAATAGAAAACGCCGTGCTGCGGAAACGCGACCAGCTCGGTACCAAATGTATTTTTCTTGTTTTCAATCGCTTTTTGGAGGTTTTTTAGCGAATCCAGCTTGGAAGTAGGTTCGATATTGACATGGCTTCTGGCGAAGCTTGTCCCCTTGGATTGCAGCAATTCGATGATCTTCCCGGCGCGGTAGGTGGAGGTTTTCAGGAGGTCGGGCAGCGTTTCCTGCTCGAATGCGATCATATCCTTCACCGACCGGTTTTTCGCCAGCCGCGCTTTCCACGGACCACCGTAAAAGGTTTTGTCCAAATGAATGTGCATATCCCTGAACGCCGGCAGCATCAGGTAGCCGTTGGCGTTCGTCGCATTCGCTTTGGGGTCGTTGGGCAGTATGGCCTTGATTTTCCCGTCTTCGATCTCAACCTTGAAAAGACCCGATTCAGTGGCGACTACTTCGTCGTCTTCGTACACGAAGCCCGTTTCCAGCCGCACATTTTTCAGTGCCCATCGCTGGGCGGGTTTGGCATCCGGTCCGGTACGCTGCGCTGTTTCGGAAGCCAGTGCGCCAGGCTTCTTGATCAGGATTTCACCTGCCAGCAGCAAGCCTGAACTTTGGAGGAAGTTTTTACGGGAAATGGGTTCCATATGCCTGGGATTAAGGTTTTTGCAAAAATAACCCCGGCGGCGGTCTCAAACGATGCGCTATTTATGCTATAACTTGTAGAATTTATAACGAATTTCGAAACGCACGGGGCGAAAGGCCTGTCTGCGCCTTGAAGAAGTTGGAAAAATGAGGAAGGTCGCTGAAACCCAGTTCAAATGCGATCTCCTTCGCCGACTTGCCCGACACCAGCAGCAGGCGCTTGGCTTCCAGGCCTACCCGGTTGTGGATCAGGAATGTGGCGGGTACATATAAGTGTCTTTTGCAGAGGATGTTGAGGTAGTTGGGGGAGATATTGAGGTGGTCGGCGTAGAATGCGACGGTTTTGTGCGTCTTGAAATGGGTATCCACCAGTGCGTGGTATTTGAAAAGGATCGGATTGGCGCGATAGGTACCGATATCCTCGTAAATGCGCTCGGCCTCACGGCTCACCAGCTGCAATGCCACGCGGCTGCGAAGTTGTACCATTTCCCAATCCACCGCGGCCGCATCCAGTTCCGGTTCCAGGGCTTCCAGTTCATAACACAATGCACGAAACACCGGCTGCGGCAAATTGATCACGGGGTGGTTCCGGTAGGAGATGAACGAAAGCCGCAGGAAATTGGAAGAAGTTTCGAATGCGCGGCGCCCGACCATGAGCTGAAACCCCGAGGTGCCTTCATCGAGCTCCCAGCGATGTACCTGGCCGGGAAACAGCAAATGCACCTGCGCATCTTCGACGGCGTAATCGGTGAAGTCGATCGAATGGGTGCCGCCGCCCTTTTTCACGACAAAAAGCATGAAGAAATCATGCTTATGCGGTTTGTCGATCCGGCTTTTACCATCCACTTCATGACGCAAAAGCTTGTAACCCGACTCCGCCGAAGAGTCGAAAGCATCGATGCCAAGAGTTGGAAACGCCGTTTTAGTGTTCATAAGATGAAAGTACAAAAAATGCCGCAAGGGGGTTCCCGCTTCTTATTGTAAGGTCAACGGAGGCTTTTCACATGGGAAAACCCTCATATGAGCGCTTTCCGGATCAAATTTTTTTCAAATAATAAACTATAAAATTGGTAGACTAAATAGTTTGGTTAATTTTGTGCACCAGCCACCACCAATTTTCAGTTCCTGCCAGCCGGGCACACCCGGGTCTCATGCGGGAGCTGTATCACTTAACTCAAACCTGAGTATGAAAAGGTACACCTATCATGCGCGGGGGCTGGCGGCGGTTTGCATATTATCCGCATTTGCCATCACCCGCAACACCTACGAAGAGCTCAAACGCGGTGAGAAGTGCGCGATCCGCGCTACGGCGACCATTAACGACTCAATACCAGGCGTATGAAAACCTACCAGCTCAGAATTACATATCCCGAGACGCTCAGCGTGCATCACATTACCACATTGGTGGAGTCGGTCAAAGGCGTCAGGATCCAGCGGTTGAACATCATCGGACGCGGGCGTGAGTTTGTGGGCGTGCTGGTGGTCGAGACTGCCGGCCTGCTGCATTACGATTCGCTCGTGGAGCGGCTCAGGGCGCGGCAGGAGGTGCTGCTCGACGAGCCGGAGGTGGCTCCATTGTAACGGGTTCATTTCCATGTAGCCGGCATTCTATTTTTAGATTTTGCTGCTATATTGCTCCACAAGCCCCAATCACCAGACAACCAACAGTTTATGATCAAAACACTTCAAGCCTGCATCATTCTCAACGTATTGATTCTAGCAGTCGGGATCTTGCCGGGCGGCGTACCGTTGTATGCGGCGGATGGACGCCCGGAACGTGCCAAGGCACCCAACATCGTCATCATCATGGCCGACGATCTCGACAGCCGGCAACTGAGCTGTTACGGCGGCCAGAACCTGAAAACGACGCACATCGATGCGTTGGCGAAGGAAGGATTGAAATTTCACAACCTGTTTACCTCGGAGGCCATGTGCGTGCCGACGCGGGCGTCGCTGTTTACCGGGCTCTACCCGGTTCGGCATGGCTCATTCCAGAACCATAAGCCGGTGTATGACCATTTGAAAAGTGTGGGCCATTACCTGGCCGATCTCGGCTACCGCGTAGGGCTTACCGGCAAGGACCACGTGACGAAGCCGAAGAGTGTGTTCCCGTTCGACATCATCGAAGGTTTTGAACCGAACTGCGTAGCGCCGACTGACGAATACCGCCTGGACGATATCAGGAAGTACATGACCGCCAGCGACAAGCCCTATTGCCTTTTTATAATGAGTATCAATCCGCATGCGCCCTGGACGGTGGGCGATACCACGGAATTTGATGCGGCCAAACTGAAATTACCCGCCGACTGGGTGGATACGCCCATTACCCGCCGGCAGTTCGTCAAATACCTCGCCGAGGTGCGGCGGCTGGACGATCAGGTAGGAGAGATCAACGCATTGCTGAAAGAAACCGGACAGGACAAGAACACGGTCTTCATTTTTCTCGGCGAGCAGGGTGCACAGTTTCCCGGCGCGAAGTGGAACCTGTATGATACCGGTCAGCGCAGCTCGATGCTGATCCGTTGGCCGGGCAGGGTGAAACCGGCTACGGAAACCCGTGCATTGGTTCAATACGAGGACATTACCCCGACACTCATCGATATTGCCGGCGGCAAGCCGGTTGCCGGCCTGGATGGGCGGAGCTTTTTACCGGTGGTTTCGGGCCAAAGCAAAGCGTCACGGAGCTATGTCTATGGCATTCACAACAATATTCCCGAAGGCGACCCATACCCGATCCGCAGTATCCGCGACCACCGCTACAAGCTGATTCTCAATCTCGCCGCCGACAAGCCCTATTACAACCGCTTCATGATGGACCGAAACCGCAAAGACCGCAATACGGTGTGGCTTTCATGGATAGACGACAGGGCAGACCCAAATGCCAAAAAGATCACCGATCGTTTCGAGAACCGGCCGGCCATTGAATTGTATGATACGGAAAAGGACCCGTTCGAGCTGAAAAACCTCGCCGCCGATCCGCAATATGCATCACGCATTGCCGCATTACGCACGGAGCTGGAAGGTTGGATGAAGCAGCAGGGCGATGAAGGTGCCTCCATCGACAAGGTGTATCCCAAAAAACAGGAGGCCAAATGAAGCGGGGCTGGGCGGTCTGAAGAGCAGGAATGTGTTACCGGCCCTATTACCTGGAAATTTCTAAATAGTTGTTTATGCTCAGAAAAGTCGTTTTAACTGCATTACTCATTGTCCCAGGCATGTGGGAGGCCCACGCACAAAAAAAGAAGGCGGCCCCACAGCCACCCAATATTGTACTGATCGTCTCCGACGACCATAGTGCGCCGTTTTTGAGCAGCTATGGCTACCCGCAGATTAAAACACCGAACATTGACCGCCTGGCGGCAGAGGGTATCCGCTTCACACGGGCGTACACAACTGCACCGCAATGCGTGCTTTCGCGGGCGGCCATTATGACCGGGCGCAATACGCTCGATGTGCAGATGACACGCTTCTCGGCCCCGCTCGACGCTTCCGTGACTTCCTATCCCGAACTCCTGCGCAAAGGCGGCTACCATACCGGCATTCTCGGCCGCAATTTTCACCTCGACGGCAACCGCCGCGTGCCCGAGACGGTGGCTGTGTTGGAGAAATATGGTTTGGAAACATTCAAAAACCGGGTCGATTACCTGAATGTGACCGGCAACCGCGACAGCATTTTCCAGCAATACACCGAGTTTCTCGACAAGGCACCGAAGAACAAGCCGTTTTTCGTGCAGGTAGGTTACAGCGACCCGCACCGGATTTTCAATGCGAAAGACTTTGAACCCGACCCGCAATCGCTCACGTTGCCGGGGCACTGGCCCGATACCAGGGGCGTCAGAGCTGATTTTGCGTCGTACCTCGGCGAAATCCAGCGGCTCGATGGCGACGTAGGTCGGGTATTGGATGATCTGAAAAAACGCGGGCTTGAAGAAAATACACTCGTCGTGTTTATCGGCGATAACGGTGGCGCATTGCTGAGGGGAAAGGGTACCCTGTACGAGCTCGGTCTGCACGTGCCCCTGATCATTCGCCACCCGAAACTGATCAAAGGTGGGCAGGTGAGTGATGCGCTTGTTTCCGGGATCGACATTGCCCCCACATTCCTGGCTGCGGCGGGCCTGCCTGTCCCCAAAGACATGACCGGCAAAAGCCTGACGCCTGCATTCACCGATTCGCAGCAAGCGGGCCACGAATACATTTTCGCCGTCCGGGGCGCGCATGGTCAAGGGCTACCGACCAATTCTTCCAATTTCGATTTGGGCAGGACCATTTTTAATAAAAAGTACAAGCTGATCTACAACGCGATCTGGCAAATTCCCTACCATCCGGTCGATTTCGCCGGACAACCTTTCTGGCTGGACTTGAAACAGCAGCATGCCGAAGGAAAGCTGGCCGAAAAGTACGACAAACTCCTCTTCGCCGATCGCCGCAGAATGTTTGAAATCTACGACTTGCAGGCCGACCCTGACGAGACGAACAACCTCTCCGGCAAGCCGGAGGTCGCGACGATCGAGCACTACCTGAAAACACGCTTGCAGGAATAGATGATACTGAACCGGGACTACCTGCCATTACCGATCGCGCCGGAGAATTGACGGCATCCATTCACGCTATCCGCTTCGCATTCGACGCTTCGATCCATTCGCAGACGTCGCATTCGGGGCAGGTAGGGAGTTCGTGGGTGTCCCGGGCGTTGCGGACGCTGCCGCATTGCGCGCAAGCGATGTATTCGAAGTCCTGGTTTACGGCTGCATTTCGTGCCTCTAACTTATGTTTAAGCTCGTCGGGGAAAATGGGCAGGCCGTAACGGACGTCTTCGTCGGCATAAAACAGTACGCTGAACTCCCCGGAGGTTTCGATCAGGACGGTCTGGACCTGGCCCAGGTGCGCCACGTTGCGCAGCCGGAGTTCGGCGAAAAATTCGTCCTGAGATAATCCAGAGGCACGGAACGCATCCATGGAAAGTTTACCGTTGCGGATCACATACAGTGGTTCGCCTTCCAGCAGTTTTTCGATCCTGACAAACCGGTCGGAAAGCCGCGTAACGACAATGTAAAGGGTTATAACGACGAGGAAGACGACGAATGCAGGCAAAATGCCCACATCATCGTAGAACATGGGGTCCCCCGCGGCCGATCCGAGCCCGATAATCAGTACCAGTTCGAAAATGGACAGTTGTTTGATCCCGCGCTTGCCGGAAGCACGCAGCGCGATGAGGATAATCATAAACATAATCACCGTCCGGAGCACGACTTCCAGCAGGAAGCCGAACGGATGGTCGTGCATGAGGATTTTCCTTAACTCAGAAATTTCAAACATGGGAAGAGCAGTTTGACACTATACGTGCAAAATGCGTGCCGGATGAGACAGTACAGAACTACACCATCCGGCGGGTGCAGAATATCCGGTTCTATAAAAATTAGTTGGCAGTAGGTGAAAATGGTAGTAATTTCATCAACAGATGCCTCCCGATAATTCATTTAGCTGAGCCATGAGGATTCTCCTGTTCGCGCTGATCTTTCTCATGCTGCACGGCTTTTCCGCCGCTGCACAGCAGGAGCGTTTCATCGTTTCGCAGTATAATACCGACAACGGGCTTCCTCAAAACAGCGTAAAGGACATCGCATTCGACAAATGGGGGTACTGCTGGCTGGCCACGGAAATGGGAATGGTGCGCTACGACGGGCAACGTTTCGTCACCTACGGTACGGCTGAGTTGCCCGGGCTTAAATCGGCACGCCTGGCCGGGCTTACGACCGACGAGCACGGCACGCTGTACGCGAGGCTGTATGGCGAGCAGCTCATCAAAATGGCGGTTGCCGGGCCGCACGCGGCACCTGCGCCTGTGCTGCTGCCGCAAGGATCGGTGCACGTGGGGCACCAGGGCGTAGCGGTTGCCGATACAGTGATGCTGTCCAAGCTCGCCCATTTCTACAACCACCTGGGGCAGCGGCCGTTCTTTTTCACTTCGTGCGTTGCTGATAATGAAGTATACCTGACCAACGAGCACAGCCTGCTCTATCTGTCGGCGAAACTCGACGCGCCATTGAAAATCAGGGACTACTCGGGCCGGAATCCGCAGTATACGATCTTTGCAGGGCGGTTTTTGGCTTGCATTATGCCGGGTAACAGGGTCGAAGCGTGGAAAAATGGCCGGCTGATTTCCGGTCATACTGCTGTCGGCGGTCCGCTGGCATCCAATGCGCTTTTTCTTTCCGGGGATTTTCGCACATTTTCCAGCCCCGATGGATTTTACGTATACGCGGGAGACGATCTGTACAAAGTGGTGCTCCGGAATGGCCGACTCCATTCCGCCATAGAGCTGGAAGGCATTCGGGTACCGTTTTTAAGTTGCATAGCCTTCTTGCCTGCCCAGCAGGCCTATTATCTCGGTTCAACCACCGACGGCCTGTTCGTCGTGCAGAAAAAGCTGTTTTCGTCGCCTCCGTTTGCTTCACCCGTCCTGGGACAGAGCCTGTATGCGCAGGCGAAGGTGCGCGAGGATGTTTTGGTTGTCAAAAATATCCTGCTTTCGATGGACCAGCCGCCCCGTCAGCTGCCGTTCGATTCGGGTATTGCCCCATGGCTTTTCACTTCGGGCGACGGGCAGCTGTACTACGAGCAGAACTTCAAACTCAACAAGCTCGATATCGGAAGCGGCCGAAGCCAGGTGGTTGCGCCGGAGGACAGGATCATCCATATGAGCGAGGCCGGGGGAGGAGCGTACTTTTTTGGGTCGTCCAGGGGATTTGGCAAAATCGTGAATGATCAGGGCGTAGGATTCAAGGAATTTCCGGAATTGGCAAACATCCTGTTTGCCAGGCAGATCCGCCCATCCTATTTCCTGGTGTGTACCGAAAGGGGGCTCAAATGGTATGATTACGAGCGCAACCGCGTGGACAAGTCTGTGCTGGAATCGATGCCGGTACGGACGGTATATGCAGAAGCGCCGGACAGGATTTGGATCTCGACCTATGGGAAAGGGTTTTATCTTTTGCAAAACAAGAAACTTCACCATATGCCCCCGGGACCGAGGCAGGCGCTTGCCACGGTACATTCCTTTATCGAGGACGGTCAGGGCTTTTTCTGGCTGCCGACCAACAACGGCCTTTTTAAGGTAAAGAAAAGCGAGTTGCTGGCGTATGCGGCAAAGCGGCAGGATAAGATCAATTTCTTTCGTTTTGACCGCTCCGACGGCCTGCCTACCAATGAGTTCAATGGCGGTTGTGACCCTTCGTATGTGTGGTTGAAGGACAGTCTTTTATCGTTGCCGTCGATGAAAGGGCTCGTTTGGTTCTATCCGCACAAAGTGCAGCCCTACTACCCCGATCGCGGGATTTTTGCCGACAGCCTGACGGTGAAGGGCCGGCTGGTCCCGCTCCAACAGGCTGGTATAACGCTCGCCCCCGATTTCAAACGGCTTTCGGTATATGTATCGTCGCCTTACTTCGGAAACCCGGAAAACCTCGACCTGGAATACCAGGTAAACGGCCTGGATTCAGAATGGCATAAAGTGGAGAAAAATGGGGAGGTGACCATCACCAGCCTTTCGCCGGGCGACTACAAACTCGTGGTCAGGCGCAGCGGGGCGCATACGGGCGACCCCGCGAGCCATTTTGAGCTGCCCGTGGAAGTGCTGCCGTGGTTTTACAATACCTGGTGGTTTTACCTGTTTGGGATCTGTCTGTCGGTAGGCGTGGGTTACCTGCTGTTTCAACGGCGGCTTACCAAACTCGAAAAAGAGGCACAGGAACTGGAAAATGTGATCTCCGACCGTACCCGCGAGCTGAAAAGCGCCGTCGAAGACCTCGCCAAATCCGAAATGGCTTTGCTGGAAAGCAACCGGTTCAAAGACCACGTGATTACGATGGTACTGCACGATATGCGCTCGCCGCTGCGGTTTATCTCGCTCATCAGCGGGAATCTTTTGAAAAACCATACCCACCTTTCACCTGCGGACCTCGATGCCTACCTGGGCGATCTGCACATGGGTACGCAAAACCTCCTGGGATTCACCGAGCAGTTTTTCATGTGGATCAGTACGCAGCAGCAAGGGTTCAAAATTAGTAAGAACAGGTTTCTGCTGAATGCGCTGTTTGAGGAGATCGCATCGCTGTACAAGGAGCTGTTTAAAGTCAATCACAACCGGCTGACCATCGTACACACCCGCCTGGAATGCATTTCCGACTACCAGATCCTGTCGGTCATTATCCGGAACCTGATCGATAATGCAAACAAGAATACGATCGACGGGGAAATTACGCTGTCATGCCGCGAGGCGAATGGCAAGCTGGCCATCTCGATCAGTGACACGGGCCAGGGGTTGAGCGACGAGCAGATGGCCCTGTTTATGAGCCGCGACAGGCAAGCCGGCAACCGCGGGACGGGCAGCCTGCTTATCCACACCATGCTCGACTACATTCAGGGAAGTATTTCCATTGCCAGCGAACCGGGCAAAGGCAGTACCTTCACGATTCACCTTCAAAATCTGCATCAATCTGATACATCTGGGCAAGATGGTTCAGTTCCAGCAGGTTCTTGATTTCAAGTTTATCGAAAACGCGGCAGCGGAAACTGCTCGCCGTAGAGGCGCTGATCGACAATGCATTGGCCACTTCCAGCGCCCCATAACCTTTAAGGAGCAGCAGCGCTACCTCAAATTCCCGTTTTGAGAGCTTGTCGAAAGGCGTATTGGCGGTGTTGCCGATCAATGCATTGGAAAATATCTCGCTCTGCGACTTTGAGATATACCGCCGGCCCTGGCTTACCACATGGATCGCCTCGGCGAGGACCTCGTCGGGCTCTGTCTTGTTCACATACCCGAGAGCGCCTTCGCGGAAGAACCTGGCCGCAAAAACCTTGTCGGGCTTCATCGTGACCACGAGGATTTTGAGCTTCGGCCGGATGCGTAAAATATCCGGGATCAGCGCGAGCTCGTTGGTTTCGGGCATGTTCAGGTCGGTAATGAGCAGGTCGAAGTCCTGTGCGGTGACCTTCCCGATTACCTCCCGTCCGGTTTCAGCATATTCCACAGTCACACTGAATCCCAGGACTTCTTTGACGACCATCTGCAGCCCCTTCCGGACAAGCTGGTGGTCGTCGGCTATGAGTATGGAAAGCGGCATATTCAAACAGGGCCTTTCGGGATTACGGTTTGATCGTAATGACTGAAATTAATGCATTTCAACCTGAATTACAAAATGCGGGAAGGCCTTTAATTCGACAAAACCGAAGCCAGTTCGACGATATTGATCACATTTTTTTTCAGCATGACCGTCCGCTTGATCGTGCTCACCGTGCTGTGGCGCACGTTCAGGGTGGTCGCTATTTCCGAGGTCTTCATCCCGCTGACCAGCAGATTGGCCACTTCCTGCTCACGCGGGGAGAGTTTGTTGGGCTTTCTTTGCAGGTTGTATCTGAGGAAGTTGCGTATCTGGGCCTGGTTGGTCGGGTCGAACAGGAACTCGTAGCCGAATTTTTGCAGCGTGCTTTCGCAGATATACCGCCGGGCGTGAAGTACTTCACGCAGGCATTGCTCGGTTTCCAGATCACTGCTTCCTTTCGAAATGCACGCAGTCGCACCGGCGACAAGCAGCGACAATGCTTTTTTGTAAAGATTGTCGTTGTACATCACCACCCACGGAATGGCGTTGTGCTTCTGGATCATCTTGGCGTCGATGCCCGTCTTTTCATTCATTCCCGCCACCACGAGGTCTATCGGATGGCCGGCCAGAAACTTTGAGATACCGTTTACGCTATTGGTTTCAAAGAAAGTGAATTCGTTTCCGAGGTTTTTGAAAAACTCTTTAAGGCCCCTGAGTATGATGGGGTGGGAATCGTACAAGATGACGTTGAGCATGGCTTTGAGAGGGAGTTTGGGAATATCGGCCGGTAACCCGGTATACGTTAGTCGAGTGTCTGGATGGCTTGCACCAGGTTGGTCATCGAAAGCTTTCGGAATGCACGGGCTTTCAGGGTACTGACGGTGCTGTGCTGAATCTGAAGGCGGTCGGCGATCTCACCGGTTTTCAGGCCGGTATTCAGCAAAGATGCAACTTCCGATTCGCGGCTGGTGAGCTGGCGTACGCGCGGGTGGTAGCTGCCCGCGCCGTTGCGGATAGCCCTGAACCGCCAGTATTCGGCATTCACATGTGCCTGTGTGGTAGCGCAAACGTACCGGCGCTGCTGAAGAACCGCCGAGATCCCTTCCCGGAATGCGACGTCGGAACATCTTTTGGACATGCACGCGCCGCCGCCGAGGGCCATCAGGTCCATTGCGTTTTCAGCACCTTCTTCGGTGTAAAGCACCACGGTTTTGGGCAATATTTTGGCAATCAGGGCATTGTCAAGCGGGTCCACATCATTTACGCTCAGGATCACGAGGTCGAAACGCTGAGTGGTTGCGTATTTGTAAAATTGGCGCACGCGGGTGGGTTCCGTCACTTTCATGTGCAGGTCCATTGTGTCCAGTAAAAACCGGATTCCTTTCCGGGAAATAGGGTGTAAATCGAAAACTAATACTTTCAGGGTACTCTCAGGTTTCATTATCACGGGGCGATCTGTTTTTGACAATACAAAGATCCCCCGCGCACTGGTGATATAGGGTGGCTCTCCGCCGACCCGTTTGTAGCTTTGCAGCTACAACCAAGAAAGGCGCCCGCTATTGATCAGCCAGCGACGCCCTCATTCCGGAACCGGTACAGGAACGGCGCCTTGTTGGCCGCACCGGTAAATTTCTTTTCCAGGCGTTCGAGGACGTCCAGGTCGAGAATCTTTTTCTGAAAATTATTCCGGGAAAAAGCGCGGTTGAAGATCGATTCGTAGAGTTCCTGCACTTCGCGCATGGTGAAGGTTTCGGGAAGCAGGTTGAATGCGATCAGTTTCTGGTCGAGGTTCAGCTGTAAAGTTTCCAAAGCACATTTCACCATGTCGTGATGGTCCATGATCATCGGCGGCAATGCGCGAACCGGGTACCAGTCGATGGATTCGTCAAGCTCGGTCTTACGCGGAACTACCTTGTTGAGGTCCACCAATGCATAATAGCCGATCGACACGAAACGGCGGGTGATCCAGTCGAATTCCTTCCGGTCGAAACGCTTGTCGCCTAATGTGTCCCCATTCAGCTCGATCAGCCTTTCCAGAAAGCGGATGTTCGACCGGGGAGCGTCGCCGAACACCCGGAATTGTTCCAGGTAAATGTCCTTGATACCTGTACGATCTTCGAGGATCCGGCGCGCCGCCTCGTCGATCCCCTCGTTCTGGTAAATGAACCCGCTCGGCAATGCCCAGAAATCCCCGCGAAAGTTCAGCTTGGGTACTAAAACGCTCAGCTGCGAATCCCGGTAGCCGAAAATGACGCAGTCGATCGAAAGCTGCTGAATGTAATCCTTTTCGCTCGGGGAGTGTATATCCTTCATGAAGTAGTCGCCAGGGTTATTTATTGTATTGTTGAAGTAATTAATGGTATGAAATTTATTGTCTCAAATATAGACAATAGTGTTTTTTGCTGTACATTTGAAAGTCATTAATTCAAACAACCTAACCGGATGAAGAAAAAAATACAGGGCATGCTGCTTTGCTGCGGGCTGCTCGTGGGGCAGGTAATGGCGCAGGCGCCCAAAATGCAGCTGCTGGTTTTCAGCAAGACGGCGGCATTCAGGCATCAGTCGATCGAGGCGGGTAAAAAAGCGCTGGGCAAGATGGCGGCTGAGAAAGGCTTTGGCGTCAGTTTTACCGAGGATGCCGCACAGTTTAAGGAAAGCAATCTGAAAAAATACAATACGGTGATCTTCCTGAACACCACCGGTGATATTCTCGACGCCGAACAGCAAAGCGCATTTGAACGGTACATTCAGGCAGGCGGGGGCTATGTGGGCATTCACGCGGCGACCGATACGGAATATGAATGGCCGTGGTATGGCGCATTGGCCGGCGCGTGGTTCCTGGACCACCCGATGCCCAATAACGTGCAGAAAGGCAAGTTTATCGTAACCCAGAAAAACCATTGGGCCACCCAGGGAATGCCCGACGAATTCGAGCGGAGCGATGAATTTTATAGTTTTAAAAATATTTCTCCCAAAATCAACGTCGTCCTGAAAATCGACGAGAAAAGTTATACCGGGGGTAAAAACCCTGAATTTCATCCCATGAGCTGGTACCAGGAGTTTGATGGCGGGCGATCGTTTTACACCGCCATGGGCCATACCGACGAAACTTTCGAGGAGCCGCTTTTCCTGAACCACCTTTGGGCGGGCATTCGCTACACTACGGGCGGCGACACGCCCAAACCAGTTGATTTTGCCAAAGCACGGCCTGAGGAAAACCGTTTTTCCAAGGTGATTCTGGCCGAAAAACTGGACGAACCCATGGAGCTGAGCGTGTTGGGCGACGGTCGCATACTGTTCATCCAGCGCAAAGGCGAGGTGCTGTTGTATAATATCAAATCCAAAGAACTGAAAACCATCGCAAAGCTGCCCGTAAGTACTAAGTATGTGAGCAAGGAGGGTAAGGAGTCGATGGGGGAGGATGGTCTGCTGGGGCTGAACAAAGACCCCAATTTTGCGCAAAACCACTGGATTTACCTCTATTATTCCGATCCTAACGAGTCGAAGAACGTACTCGCACGCTTTGAGCTGAAAGGCGACGAGCTGGACCTGGCATCGCGCAAAATGCTGCTCGACGTGCCTACCCAGCGCGAAGAATGCTGCCACACAGCAGGTTCCATTGCCTGGGATAAGGCCGGGAACCTCTACCTTTCAACCGGCGATAACACCAACCCGCACGGCTCCAATGGTTACAGCCCGAGCGACGAGCGCGCCGGTCGCGAGGCCTGGGATGCACAGAAGTCGTCGGCCAATACCAATGATTTGCGGGGCAAGATCATCCGCATCAAACCACAGCCGGACGGCACCTATACCATTCCGGAGGGAAACCTTTTCCCGAAAGGGACGGCGCAGACGCGCCCCGAGATCTACACCATGGGCCACCGCAACCCCTTCCGCATTGCGGTGGATCAGCATACCGGCTACGTATACTGGGGTGAGGTGGGGCCCGATGCCGCCAAACCTGATGCAAACCGAGGCCCGGCAGGGCACGATGAGGTAGGACAGGCCCGCAAACCGGGGAATTTCGGGTGGCCGCATTTTGTGGGGGATAACAAGGCTTACAACAAGTATGATTTTACCGCAAGCCAGTCCGGAGAGAAATGGGATGTGGCCGCACCGACCAACAATTCACCCAGCAATACCGGCCTGAAAGTGCTGCCGCCGGCGCAGAAGGCATTTATCTGGTATCCTTATGATGCTTCGCCCGAGTTTCCGCTTGTGGGTGCGGGTGGGCGCAATGCCATGGCCGGGCCGGTATTCTATTCGGATGATTTCGGGAGCGCGCCGGGTGCCTTTCCTGCCTATTACAATGGAAAACTGCTTGCCTATGAATGGATGCGGGGCTGGATTATGGCCGTTACCATGGATAAAGAGGGTAATTATGCGTCGATGGAGCGCTTCATGCCGAGCTACAAGTTTTCGAACCCGATGGACATGGAGTTTGCACAAAACGGCGACCTCTACATGCTTGAATATGGCTCCGGCTGGTTTTCGGCGAATGACGACGCCCGCCTGATCCGCATTGAATACAATGGCGGCAACCGCAAACCGAAGATCGAGATGGCTGCCAGCAAACAGGGCGGCTCGGCACCGCTGGCATTGAAACTGACAGCGGCCGGTACCGACGATGCCGACGGGGATGCATTGACCTATTCATGGAAAATCACTTCTAAAAATGGCTTTACCAAAACCATTGCTTCCCGTGACGCGCAGCTTACGCTCGCTAAAACAGGGCTTTACAAAGCGACATTGACGGTGAACGACGGTAAAGGCGGCATTGCCACCCAATCCCTCGATGTGACGGTGGGCAATGAAGCGCCAGTGCTGAGCCTGGACATGCCGGGAGCCAATAAATCGTTTTTCGTGCCGGGTAAATCGTTCCAATATGATGTGAAAGTAAAAGACAAGGAGGATGGCGCACTGGGCAGCGGTATCGAAGAGGATCGCGTGGCTGTCAACATCGATTACCTTCCAGAAGGGTTCGACAAAGTAGCCATTGCCCAGGGACACCGCTCAGCCGACGCAGCAGCGGCCGGCGCGAATGGCAAAAAGCTGATCGAGGCGAGCGATTGCAAAGCCTGCCATGCCATCAACAAAAAGTCCATCGGACCGGCTTATACCGAAGTTGCCCGCAAGTACAAAGGCAACAGCTCGGCGGTGGAAATGCTTACGAAGAAGGTGATCAGCGGCGGGGGCGGCGTTTGGGGCGAAACGGCCATGGCCGCGCACCCGCAGCTTTCGGCTGTCGATGCGTCAGAAATGGTGAAATACATCCTGAATCTGTCAGGTAATGCAGCCGCGAATGCGTCGTTGCCGGTGAAGGGCAGCTACACCGCCGCATTACCGAATGGCGACAAAGGTAAGGGCGTGTATGTCGTGCGGGCCGCGTACGAGGACAAAGGTGCCAAAGGCCTTCCCGCGCTGCGCTCCGAGCAAACGTTCGTGCTGCGTAATTCGATCATGGACGTACACGGTTTTGATGTGTACGACAATGTGAACAAAATGTCTTACGGCGGCAATAACCTGGCTATCCCGGCAAAATCGGGTGCTTACATGGGATTGAAACAGGTGGACCTGAACGGCGTGTCGGCATTCCGTGTCATGGCCATGGCCCCGAAACCCCAGCTGAATGCACTGGGCGGGAAAGTGGAAATGAGGCTGGACAGCCCTGCGGGCAAGGTGATCGGCGAATCGGCATACCTGGAACCGTCCGATAAGATGGATTTCAAACCGACTACGCTGGATATTCCGGTTAAACTCCCCGCTGCGGACGGCAAGCCGCACGATGTGTATATGATTTTTGTAAACCCTTCGAAATCATCGGGTAGTCTGATGGTAGTAATGAGTGCACAGGCAGTGCTCGCACCGGCAGCGCAATAATGCACACCGGGATAAGCATCCCAGCTGAAATGGGGGCACGGATTCGTCCGGGCCCCCATTGTGTTTTATCGGACGCTAACCTGGCCCACCTCTACTTTTTCAAGCGTTTTTCCCGCCGGGCGGCCGGGCACTAGCATTGGTCTGCCAGAGGCTCTTGCTGGCTCCGTGCTGCATTTGCTTGGCGTGTGAACGGGTGTTTTGTATATTGTCCTGGTTTGGTATCCTGTTCATGATTTCGAATTTTTTGCGTGGGTTCAGGACAAATCCATGCCAATAAATCATCCCCCGACCTGTTATGGCTCAACGACACATCCTGCTGCCGGTTTTTATTGCCCTGAAATTTCTGCTGCAATACTTCCTCATCATTCCCGGCTACGACCTGCACCGCGACGAGTACCTGCATCTCGACCAGGGCAACCATCTTGCCTGGGGCTTTGTGTCCGTGCCGCCGGTCACGTCCTGGGTGGCCTGGGTAATCCGCGCATTGGGGAACGGTGAATGGGCCGTGCGGTTTTTTCCGGCGTTATTCGGGGCGCTCACCATGCTGGTCGTATGGAAAACCGTGGAGCGGCTTGGCGGGGGCCTGTATGCTTGTATACTGGCTGCTTCCTGCATATTATTCTCCGTTTTGCTGCGGTTGAACCAGCTTTTTCAGCCCAATTCCATGGATGTCCTTTGCTGGACAACGCTCTATTTCTTCCTGACCTGCCATATCCAATCAGGGAACAAAAGGTGGTTGTATGCATTTGCCGCGATTTTCGCCATCGGCTTTTTGAATAAATACAATATTGCTTTTGCCGTGGTGGGCTTGCTGCCTGCTATTTTACTTACGCCACAGCGTAAAATGCTGATGAACACGCATGTGTACCTGGCGCTCTTACTGGCATTACTGCTTATTTCCCCAACCTGATCTGGCAATACCAGCACAACTTCCCGGTATTCCATCACATGAAGCTGCTCGCCGAAACGCAGCTCGTGAATGTAAACCGCGCCGATTTCCTGAAAGAGCAGCTATTGTATTTCATAGGAGCGCTGTTCGTGATTGGGGCCGGACTTTACGGTTTGCTGGCTTACAAGCCGCTCGCGCCGTACCGGTTGTTCTTTTTCAGCATCGTGATCACACTGGCTGTTTTCACTTACCTGCGTGCGAAGGGCTATTATGCGATCGGTATCTACCCTGTTTACATTGCATTCGGGGCGGTGTATATAGCTGCAAAAGTGAATGCGGCGTGGCTGCGTGCCGTTTTTGTGCTGATACCCGTCGCGCTGTTCATACCGCTTTTTAATGTGGCATTTCCCAATAAAACGCCGGAGCAAATCATCGCCAATCCGGAACCCTATCGAAAGCTGGGCTTACTGCGCTGGGAAGACGGCAAGGACCATCCGCTGCCGCAGGACTTTGCCGACATGCTCGCCTGGCGTGAACTGGCCGAAAAAGTGGATGCCGCCTACGCATCCATGCCGGATCGGGCCACTACGCTGGTGCTTTGCGACAATTACGGCCAGGCCGGGGCTATTAATTACTATTCCCGAAAAGGAGTCGAAGCAGTTACTTTCAACGCCGATTATGTGAACTGGTTTGACCTTTCGAAGCGCTATAAACACCTCATTCGCGTGAAAGACTGGCGGGGCAGGGAAGAGGAAATGAAAGAAACCGGCCCGCTTTTTGCCACCGGCTACGCGGCAGACTCCATCACCAACCGCTACGCCCGCGAATGGGGCACGACCGTGTTCGTCTTCCGCGATGCACGGATAGATATTAATGGGAGAATAGAGAAGGAGATTGCGGAGGAAAGGTGGTGAGGGTATGGCATCCTTTATCCCGAAGGGTCATTTCTTTCTAACCGATCGGACATTGATTTCTGTTTTTCAATCCGCTCTGTATCAATTTATAGTCTTCATCGGAACAAATACTCCTTCAAGTGTAAACCGTAAAGACTATGAAAAAACATTACACCTTTATTGCGGGCGCGGTGACCGTGGCCGCTTTTGCAATCCTTGTAATTCTGGCAGTGTTAATCTGCAATCGTGAGAAGCCAATGTGCTCCGTTCAGCGGGGTGGGCCGAAGACTTCACTGGCAAACACCCCGACAGGAACCACATTGACCAGTATTCAAAACGAGATTGCCCGGCGGGAATACCACATCACTTACGACTCCGCCTATCACGCGCTTCAAAGTCCGAACAGGCAGCATAACCTTAGGGCCTATTACCGCCCCGGACGCCTATCCATCCGGAACCGTATAGACTCAACCGGTCAGAATTTTCGAATGGAGCTGGTCAATGAAGGCGTTTACGCAGATGGGAAGCTGTTAGCAAAGCCTATGACCGACGCCGCGACCGATACCCGCAATGATACACTCAAAATCACACACGATGTTTTTAGCGAAGAATTCATCAACAACCAGGCGGGTATCCGGCAGAACTTCATTGTTTCCCAGGCGCCTGTACATACGCGGGAACTGTCCGTGCGCCTGTCACTACACGGTCTGCATGCAAGACAGCAGGATACCGACCATTTAGTATTCTATTCCGATAATGGCGGCAAGCAAACCGATCGCCTCACATACAGCGATTTGAAATGCTGGGATGCGAACGGCAAACCGCTTGCCGCAAGCATAGCGCTTGCTGGTGATCAGATAGAGATCAATGTCGAAGCAGCGAATGCAGCCTACCCAATCACCATCGACCCGATCATCGCCAATGGCAGCCCCGCCAATGCGGACAAAACGCTCGAAATCAACCAAAGCTATGCCTGGCTGGGTTTTTCGGTTTCGACCGCCGGCGATGTGAATGGCGACGGGTACAGCGACGTGCTGGTAGGCGCTCCCAAGTACGACAACGGCCAGGCAGACGAGGGTGCGGCCTTCCTTTATCCGGGCACTGCCAGTGGCATTAGCCTGGCGGCAACCGTTTTGGAATGCAACCAGGCGAATGCGCAAATGGGATATTCGGTAAGCAATGCAGGAGATATTAACAAAGATGGATTTGCCGACATTATGGTAGGTGCCCCTTACTACGACGCATCGACTTCCAACGAAGGAGTCGTCATGATTTACAAGGGTTCCGCAAACGGGTTGGTTACAAACAGCCCCTATATCTTCAAGCTGGATCAGGCAGAGGCCAATCTGGGCATTTCGGTCGCCATGGCCGGGGATGTCAATGGCGATGGATATTCCGATATGCTGGCTGGCGCGCATCAGTTTGATAACGGGCAGTCAAATGAAGGTGTAGGCGTTTTGATCCTTGGTGCGAATAATGGACTGGGAACCTATACATTGATGGAATGCAACCAGAAAGATGCCATGATGGGCTTTGCGGTAGCCGGTGCCGGCGATGTGGACGGCGACGGGTTCAGTGACGTAATGGCGGGTGCGCGGCTGTATAGCAACGGGCAGTACCTGGAAGGCGCCGCATTCATTTTCAGAGGCTCGGCTAATGGAGTGGTAACGGCTAATCCAACTGTGATAGAAAGCAATCAGATCGATGCCCGTCTGGGTCACGCGCTCTCGTCCGCCGGAGACTTGAACGGCGATGGTTTTTCCGACATCGCCGTAGGCGCCTACCAATATGATAAGGGCAGTAGCAATGAAGGTGCCGTTATGATCCATTATGGCTCCCCCAATGGTATCAATATCGCACCCGCATTAACACTTGAAAGTGATCAGACGGAAGCCCAATTCGGCATTTCTGTCGCTTGCGCGGGCGATGTGAACGCGGATGGATTCGCGGATTTAATCGTCGGCTCACGCTACTATGACAAAGGGCAGGTTAATGAAGGTGCCGCATTCATTTATCAAGGCTCGTCGGCAGGCCTGAACCCGGTTCCCCTATCCGTGCTGGAAAGTAATCAGGGGGATGCCTGGCTAGGCAGCGCGGTAGCCCCGGCTGGTGATGTGAATGGGGATGGGTTTAGTGATGTGCTGGTGGGGAGCTATGCATTTGACCACGGGCAGAAGGATGAGGGGAGTGTGTTTGTTTGGTTTGGTGAGAGCAAAAGTTTAGATGAAGCAAAGCCACCAATTATTATTTCACAGTTAAAATCGTCCTCATATGAGGGCAATCAAGTAGCTTCCGCAGGAGATGTAAACGGCGATGGCTATTCCGATATCATTGTGGGTGCTGTCAAATATCAGGAATATCAGGGTGGCGGAGTTGGAGCAGCAAGAATATATTATGGCTCCCCCACCGGCATCAGCATAACCAATTTTGATATCATTACACAAAGCCAGCGCTGGCCCTATCCGGAATTTAGTTGCTCTGTTTCCGGCGCAGGCGATCTCAACGGAGACGGCTTTGACGATGTAATAATAGGTGCTTATGCTTATCAAACAGGGGCAACAGACGCCGGCGCGGCCTTTATTTATTATGGAGCAGCAGATGGCATTAACCTAAACTCCTCAGTAACATTATTTGACGCAAATACCAATTCAGAATTTGGTCGATCCGTCTCGAAAGCAGGCGACGTAAATAATGATGGCTACGATGATGTGATTATAGGCGCACCACTTTATCAGAGCAATCAAGTAAGTCACGGCGCAACATACATCTATTTTGGATCATCGTCAGGTGTTTTGTTGCAACCTCAAATTCTCGAAGAATCTAATGTTAATGGTCAGTTTGGCTGTTCTGTATCCGATGCCGGAGATATAAATGGAGACGGCTTTGACGACATCATTATTGGAGCCAAGACATTTAGCGACGGAGAAAGTAATGAAGGGGCTGCTTTCCTCTATCATGGTTCAGTAAGTGGAATTGCAGCTATCGAAGTAACCATCTTTCAAAGTAACCAAACAAACGCCGAAATGGGTTCATCCGTTGCCAGCGCAGGTGATGTGAATGGCGATGGTTTTGGAGACATTATTGTTGGAGCTCCAAGATTTGGCAAAAGTATGAGAGGGACAGCTTTCACATATTATGGATCACCAACTGGTGTCTCTCAATTAAATATGTCAAGTATCGAGATTTCGAATATGTTAGGAGGTTATTTCGGGATATCTGTTAAAAGTAGTGGCGATGTCGACGGAGATGGCTATGGCGACGTTATCGTGGGTGCCATGGAATATCAAGAAAACAAACCATCAGATCTCGGAGGTGCTTTCGTTTTTCGAGGTTCGCCTAACGGAGTTATCTCTTCACAACCGTCATTTAAAATTTGTGCCGTATACTACGGCGAATTAATGGGGTGCTCGGTTTCGGGTGCTGGAGATGTAAACGCGGACGGGTATTCTGACATCGTAATAGGAGCTCCTTTCTACACGTGGACGGGTGCATCATTGATCTATTACGGCGACCAAAATTTAAACTTACGCAGCAACCTCCGCCTCTACAACACCGACCTCGCCACCCCCATTAACCATACCCAATTCCCTCAAACCAACTTTGGGGCTGGCCTGTATGCCAAATCCTACCTGGGCAAAAACAAAGGAAAATTAGTTTGGGAAACCAAGCCATTAGCACAAGGCTTCTCCAAAGGGAGCAACAACCGCATTACCAACAGCACTCAATCTACCAATTCGCAGAATACCTATTCGAACCTGGGTACGACCGGTTTGGAGCTTAAAAATGTAATCGATAAGCAAGGGCCGGGGACAAAGGTGCGGGTACGGGTTAAGTACGACCCGGTGTTGGCATTGACGGGACAAAGCTACGGGCCGTGGCGTTATTTGCCAGCGTATCTGATGGGTAACAGCACTGCGCCGGCACCAGAAAAAGTAGCGAGCGAGTCATCGGAAGCCGTCAATAGCAACACAATCCATTTGGAAGACACGAATGAATCGGACTTTGCCACGATATATCCTAATCCGGTTTCCAACAAGTTAAACATCGACTACGCAGACCAAAGGCGTATTCAGTACCTGACCATCCTCACGCCAAGTGGGGCGGTTGTTTACCAATCCAGTGCTTCGGTGCCGTTCGTCGATGTAAGTCAATTTCCGGAAGGGACCTACCTGCTGGTCGTAACAAAAACCGATGGCTCCCGAAAATCCCATTCCATACTGATCCGCAGGTAATTTTGTTTCACCCCATAATCTTCGCCCTATGCGCCAGGCCCCAGTAATGCAGCTCTTCCAGCACTTTTTCGAGCGATGCCCCGTGCTCGGTGATCGAGTATTCCACGGTCGGGGGGAAAGTGTCGAATACTTTCCGGTTGATGAGCTGGTTCGTTTCCAGGGCTTTCAGCTCTTTGGATAAAATCTTGTCGGTAATGCCGGTGACCTCCGAGGAAAGTTGCCTGAATCGCTTCGGGCCGGATGACAATGCGAAAAGTATCAGCAATTTCCATCGCCCTTCGAGCGCTTCCAGCGCGTCGCGGATTGATAATGCGGTTTTGGGGCAGCCGTTTCCTGTCAGCATTTTGGCTTCGATGATTGTTGTTTTGCATTACTACCTATTGGGATAGTACTATCCAATCGGGAAAGTACTATCGAACGGAAAGCGAAGGTAAATACTTTTGCCTTCTCACAAAACACCATCATTATGTCTATCAGGAAAACTTCGAAATGGCTGCCTACCGCGTTGTGGATCGGTCAGGTGCTGCTCTCGGTCATGCTTGGCTGGGCTGCCTGGATGAAACTGTCTCAAACGCCCGAAACGCTATCGGCTATGTGGCCATGGGCCGGAGAGGTGTCACCCTGGCTGGTGAAATTGACGGGCGTCGCCGATTTGCTGGCAGCTCTCGGGCTAGTGCTTCCCGCATGGCTCCGTGTGCGGCCGCATCTGACCTTCCTGGCGGCGGTAGCCCTGGTGTTGCTCATGCTTTGCGCCATGGTTTTCCACATTTCGAGAGGCGAATCGCCGACATTCAACATTATTATTGCGGTACTGGCGGCATGGGTGGCATGGGGAGGCAGGACCGGACCGCCTCCCTTTGCTGATCAGTTGACCGACAATGTCAGCGGGCCGAATTCTTCGAAATGAATATTCGACTGCCGGATGCCTTTATCGACGAGGTAACGGTAATGCTGGCGGATGAAGGGGCCGGGGCCGCAGATGTAGTAACGGGCCTCGGGGTCCAGCACGTCGGCCGGAAGCAGGTCGAGGGAAACCCAGCCCAGGTACTCGTTGGCCGCCAACCGATCGGCGGAATCGTAGAAAAAGTGCTTTTCCACATTCGCAACGGCCTTTGAAATCGCATTCAGGTCAGCCTTGAATGCATGTACCTGCTCATTGCGGCATCCGTGCACCCAGGTGATGGGGGCAGTAGAATCCGTACGTACGAGGGCTTCCAGCATCGATAGCAGGGGCGTCTGGCCCACGCCGCCGCTGATGAATACCTGCGGCTTGCCGTCTTCGGCCAGCAATGTGAAATTGCCTGACGGGGCCGACAAATCCACCACATCGCCGGGCTCAACAAAGTCGTGGAGGCGGTTGCTGATCATGCCGTCGGGATGCTGGCTGCCGGCTTCGCGCTTTACCGAAATGCGATAGTACTCGCTGTTCGGCGCGCTTGACAGACTGTATTGCCGAGGCTGTTGCAAGTTGAGTTCGGGCAGGAAAAGGCGAATGCTGATGTACTGGCCCGGTTTGAAATCAGCGACTCCGCCGCCATCAATCGGATACAGGTAAAATGAGGTAATTTCCTCCGATTCTTTCACTTTGCTGCGTACTACGAACGGCCGCCAGCCCGACCAACCGCCCGGCAGGCTCACTTTTTCGTCATACAGCTTTTGTTCGTGGCCGCTCATCAGGGAGGCAAGCTGATTGTAAGCAACCGTCCATGCTTCGAGCAATTCGGGCGTGGCGGCATCACCCAGCACTTCGCCGATGGAGGCAATGAGGTGCCTGCCCACGATCGCATAATGCTCCGGACGGATGTGCAGGCTGGCATGCTTATGCCCGATCGTGTCAACGACGGGCAGCAGGACCGATAGGTCTTCGATATGTTCCGCGTATGCCAGTACAGCCGTCGCAAGGGCGGTTTGCTGGCGTTTGTTTTGCTGGTTACCCATGTTGAACAAATGCTTCAATTCGGGATTATGCGTGAACATGCGGTTGTAAAAGTGAGTGGTAAGCAGCACGCCATGCTCTTTTAACACCGGCACAGTGGCTTTTACGAGGTCTTTTTGTAATGGAGACATGATTTTTGAATTAGAATAAAGGAGTTTTTTGTCCTTTATTTGGGTAAAAAAATATTACTTGTTCAGGGTAAGCTGCCCGGCTATGAGCCCTTCGTTGAACTGGCCGATGGAAGTGTTTTGCAGCATCACCACAATCTGGCCCCGTATCTTCTTGAAATCGTTGTGCAGGGGACAGGGGTTGGCCTCGGAGCAATAGCTCAGGCCCATCCCGCAGCCGGTAAAAATGCTGTCGCCCTCAATCGCATGCACAATGTCGGCCAATGGGCGTTGCAGCCCTCCCGAATCGACATAAAATCCACCGTGGGGCCCCTTCGACGAAAGAATGAGCCCGTCTTTGCTCAGCTTTTGCAGGATTTTGGCCAGGAATGGTTCGGGTGAGTTGATCTGCACGGCAATCTCCCGGATTCCGACCTTGCGGCCTTCCTCCGATCGCTGCGCGATATAAAACACCGCCCGCATTGCATACTCACATGTTTTTGAAAATATTCCCATCCGATCATCAGGGTCATTGCCGCTTACCCGGCACAAAAGTAATAGATGATATTTAAATAAAGGAGTTTTTTGTCTTTTATTAATTAGGATGAATGCCTGTTCTTCCCAAGGGCAGAGAGGCGGTTTCAGATACAGCTGAAATTTTCTTTGATTTTTTTTCGCCGGTCTGTCCAGATTTGAAAAGTCGGTTGTCATTAGGTTTTTTAACTCAAAATTTACCCAAAATGAAAACCAGACTTAATTTCTTTCAAAAAGGACAAAATGCAGTGAAGCCGCTTTTCAACCTGAATAGCTATATCAAGAAATCGACACTCGGACATCAGCTGGTAGAGCTTGTGGACTTCCGCATATCCCAGATCAACGGCTGCGCATACTGCCTTGATATGCATTCCAAAGAACTTCGGGCGATGGGAGAAACCGAGCAACGACTTTATGGGATGAGTGCGTGGCGTGAGGCGCCGTATTACAATGAGCGTGAGCGTGCCGCATTCGCATGGGCCGAGGCGGTGAACTCCCTGCACATCACCGACGAGGTGTACAACGAGGTGGCTGCGCAGTTTACCGAAGAGGAGATTGTGGACCTGACAATGGTCGTGAATGCGATCAACAGCTGGAACCGCATCAATATCGCATTCCCGGCCGGAATCGGAACTTACCGGGTAGGCCAGTTCGGGTGATTTTGCCCAAAACTGATTAGCTTTCACATTCAAACAGATCAGTCAATTAAAACAGATACCGCATTATGGACGAGTTCTTATTGGTATTCCGGCGCGATTTCAAGAACAGGGAAATGCAGCCTTCCCCGGAGCAATTGCAGGAACATTTCGAGAAATGGCATGCCTGGTACGACAAAATGGCCAGAGAGGACAGGATCGTGCTTCGGAGGCGGTGGGATGGAGAGGGCCTCGTGGTGGATGCGCAGAAGACCGTGCTCAACGGGCCTTATGCAGAGATCAAGGAAACGATCGGCGGGGCGGTGATCATCCGTGCTACGGGTTACGAAGAAGCCGCCGAGCTTGCCAAAGCGGTGCCGATCCTGGAATTCGGCGGTACCGTCGAAATCCGTAAAGCGCTCTGATTGCGGTTTGATGATCCTTTTTGATATTTTTATGGGGTCCGATCGGGAAGGTCGGGCCCTATTGTCATGGAGGAAAAAGAACTGCTGCCACACCTTTTCAGGACCGAATACCGCAAACTTGTTGCCGTGCTCTGTTACCTTTTCGGGATAGAGCATGTCGAAATCGCGGAGGACATTGCCAGCGACACCTTTCTGGCCGCAGCCGAGACCTGGGGCATGAAAGGGGTGCCGGAAAACCCGGTGGCTTGGCTGTATACCGTCGCCAAGAACCGGACGAAAAACCATTTGAAGCGTAATTCGCTGTTCGAGCAGAAGGTGGCGTCGGAGATCCGCTATTCGGCCGAAAAAGAATCCGAAATTGAGATTGATATGTCGCCCAGGAATATCACAGACAGCCAGCTGGCGATGATTTTCGCGGTATGCAACCCGTTGATCCCGGCCGATTCGCAGGTGGCACTCGCGCTGAACCTGCTGTGCGGTTTTGGCGTCCAGGAAATTGCTGATGCCTTTTTGCTGAATAAGGAAGTCGTGTATAAGCGCATCCAGCGCGCGAAGGAAAAACTGAAAGAGGGTAAGATCGCCATCACACAACCGACGGTGACCGAGATCAGCGAGCGGCTGGAAATGGTCCTGACTACCATCTATTTGCTCTATTCCGAAGGCTATTATTCGATTTCGCAAAATACCACATTACGCAAGGAGCTGTGCGCTGAGGCCATGCGGCTCAATTACCTGCTGATGGAAAATGAGCTGACCGACCGGCCCGAAGTGAGCGCATTGCTTTCGCTGATGTGCTTCCATTCGTCGCGGTTCGAGGCCCGGACGAACCAGCGCGGCGAAATGGTGCTATATGAAGATCAGGACGAATCGCTCTGGGACCGCGAGCTGATCCAGCGCGGGGCATATTACCTGAGCCGTGCTTCCACCGGTGAAAAACTGAGCCGCTACCACCTGGAAGCCGGCATCGCCTATTGGCATACGCATAAGCAGGATTCGAAAGAAAAGTGGACGCATATCCTGGATATCTACAACCATTTGCTGGCCATCGAATATTCGCCGGTTGCCGCATTGAACCGCATTTACGCCCTTGCCAAAGTGAGCGGAAAACAAACCGCGATCGCCGAAGCGCAGCATTTGAGCCTGACCAGCAATCACTTTTACCATTCATTGCTCGGGAATCTTTACACCGGCATCAACGAAGCACAGGCTGTTGCGCATTATGAAGAAGCTATCAGACTTGCGCATTCGGAATCGGACAAGGCAATCCTGTTTAGGAATATCGCACGTTTGCAGGATAATGTGGGTTGATAGTCTATATTAGTCCATCTAATCCTGCCAGTATGTCCAAGCTATTTTCACCTGTTACTATAAAAGGCGTTCAGTTCAAAAACCGGATCGTCGTTTCTCCCATGTGCCAGTACTCGTCGGTAGACGGCTTTGCCAACGACTGGCATCTGGTGCATCTCGGCAGTCGTGCCGTGGGCGGCGCGGGCCTGATCATCACCGAAGCCACCGGCGTGTCGCCCGAAGGCCGGATTTCTCCCGAAGACCTGGGTATCTGGAAAGACGAGCACATTGAAAAACTTTCGCAAATCACCGCATTCATCAGCGCGCAGGGATGCGTGCCGGGTGTGCAGCTTGCCCACGCGGGCAGGAAGGCCAGTACGGCTGTACCCTGGAAGGGCCGTGCCGAAGTGACGCAGGATCAAGGTGGCTGGCAGACGTTTTCGGCCTCAGCGATTCCTTTTTCGGAGCATTACCCCAAGCCCCTGGAACTCGATCACGAAGGAATAGATAAAGTTGTCTCCGACTTCACCGCAGCCGCGAAACGTGCATGGCAGGCCGGTTTCAAAGTGATTGAAATCCACGCGGCACATGGCTATCTGGTCCACCAGTTCCTCTCGCCCCTGAGCAACCACCGCACCGACGAGTACGGCGGCAGTTTTGAAAACCGCATTCGCCTGCTGCTGCGCATCATCGAAGGCATTCAAACCGTTTGGCCGGCCGACCTACCGCTGTTCACCCGCATTTCCGCTACCGACTGGGCAGAAGGCGGCTGGAACCCCGACGAATCTATAAAACTCGCACACATTCTCAAAGATAAAGGCATCGACCTGATCGATGTGTCGTCGGGCGGCCTCGCTGCTCACCAGCAGATTACCGTCGGGCCCGCCTACCAGTTGCCTTTCGCTTCCCGCATTAAACGCGAAACGGGTATACTCACTGGTACCGTAGGGATGATCACCAATTCTTTGCAGGCCGAGACCATTCTCGTGAATGAGGATGCAGATATGATCATGATGGCACGTGAGATTTTACGGAATCCGTACTTTCCGCTGGAAGCGGCGCACGATCTGAAAGCGAATGTGACGTGGCCTGTGCAGTACGAGCGGGCGAAGTGGTGATAGTTTGTAACGCATTCGAGTGGATATGAAAGACCTAAAACACGAAAAAACATTAGCCGCGAAAGAAGCGGTCAAATACCTCTCCAACGGCCAGGTCGTCGGCCTCGGCTCGGGCAGCTCGGCTTATATTGCCATTGGTGAAGTCGGAGAGTTGGTGAAGAATGGGTTGGATATCAAGGGTGTGCCGACTTCGGAAAAGACGCGTGAACTGGCTGAATCGTTGAACATTCCCTTGCTAAAAATCGAGGATGTGGATTCGATCGACATTACGATCGACGGAGCCGATGAGTTTACCGAGGATTTGCAGCTGATCAAAGGCGGCGGAAGCTTTTTACTGAAAGAAAAAGTAGTGGCGTCTCTTTCGAAGCAGGAAATTATCATTACCGACTCAACCAAGAAAGTGGAGTTCCTGGGCAAGTTTACGGTGCCGATCGAAGTAATCCCCTACGCACAGAATTATGTTTTAGCCCAAATACAAAAACTGAACGGAACCGGCAAGATCCGGCTCGCTGAGGGAAAACCACTCATTACCGAGCAAGGCAATGTGCTGATCGACGGCGATTTCGGGCTGATTCAAGATCCTGCATTGCTCGCCGGGCAGCTTACCCGCATTGTCGGGGTGGTGGAGCACGGGTTGTTTATCGGCATTGCTACGACGGTAATCATGGGTGTTGACGATGATGTAGTTATATTTAATAAGTAGCAGCGAATTATCTGCGATAACTGAAATATAAAATTTAATTATATATTAGCATTCATTACAATTACGGGTGCTTAAAATACAAAAGCCGTCGGATCGAGTCTGACGGCTTTTTGTGCTTAACTACACTTAACAAAGACGCTACTTATAGTGCATGCTTGGTCTGATTGGAATCTATTTCCAGCCGCCGCCGAGGCTGCGGTAGAGGTCTACGCGCGCTACGAGCGACTGGCTGCGGATGAATGCGAGGTTGAGTTCGGCTTGCAATGCATTGCCCTGGGCGGTAATCACTTCCAGGTAATTGGCCATGTCGCTCTGGTATAGGAGCTGAGCATTGGAAATAGCATGTGTCAGGATATTCACCTGGTTGCTGGCGATGGCTTCCTGCTCTTTCAGTTTTTGTGTTTGCACCAGCGAGTTGGAAACCTCGCCGACGGCATTCAATACCGACTGGCGGAATTCCAGTACCGACTGTTCACGTTCGATTTTGGCTACTTCCAGGTTGGTTTTCAACTGGCGTCTCGCGAAGATCGGACGGGCAATCGTACCAGCCGCGATGCCGAACAATGAACCCGGAATATTGAACCAGTTGCTCGATTTGAAGGATTCGATACCGCCGCTCGCCGAGATAATGAGCGACGGGTACATGCTCGCTTGTGCCACGCCCAGCTGCGCATTCGCAATGAGCACCGACATTTCTGCCGCACGCACATCGGGCCGGCGGCTTACCAATGCGGCGGGGACGCCGGTGGCTAGACTGTCGTTCGCTTTGAAATCGGCGAGTTGCACCTTACGTTCGATTGCGTTCGGCATCTGGCCGGTCAGGATTTGCAGCGCATTCTCCTGAATGGCAATATCCTGTTCAAGCTGCGGGATGAGCAGCGCAATGGCTTCACGCTGCGCTTCCGATTGCTGGACGGAGAGCGACGTTACCTCGCCGGCATCTTTGAGCAGGTTGGTCAGTTTCAATGTATTATTGCTCAGTTCAAGGTTGTGTTTGGCCACTTCCAGCTGCTTATCAAGCATGAGCAAATTGAAAAAACCTCTTGCAATATCGGCCACGAGTCGTGTTTGAACGGCTTTGGTAGCTTCATAGGTTTGCAGATACTGGCCCATGGTTGCCTGTTGCTGGCGGCGGATTTTGCCCCAGATATCGGCCTCCCACGACAAATCCACTCCTGCAATGTAGTTTTCGATGTGTTTGGCACCGAGGAAACTGCTTGCGCTGATCCCGTTCAAGCTGTTGCTCGACGGACGATTGTACGTACCTGCGACGCGCAGGTCGAGGCGCGGGAGTTGCAGCATTCGGGCCTGTTTCACTTGCTGCTGCGCAATATCGATGCGTTTCAGCGCGATTTGCAGGTCGTAATTGTAAGCAATGCCCCGCTCGATCAGCTTTTGCAGCGTCGTATCGGGGAAGAATTCTTTCCAGCCCATATCCGCAATGGTGGCGGTATCGCCATAGGGCACGTTACGGTATTCGGTGGGCAGCGCCAGTTCGGGGCGTTGGTAATCCTTGCTCACCTTGCAAGAGGCGAGCAGGGTTACCAGCACGATCAGAACGGGTATTTGCGTTATTTTCAATGTATTTTTCATGATGTATTTTGAAATAAAACCAGTCGTTGCTTGTCGGTAGCAGCCGGGCGCCACTAGTGCGCTTCGGCCTCTGCGAGTTCAGGTTTAACTGGTTTTTTGACGACTTTTTCCTGCAAATACTGGAAGATCACGTACAGTACCGGGATCACGAACACCCCGAAAACTACGCCTGTGAGCATACCGCCTACCGCGCCGGTACCGATCGAACGGTTCCCTAGTGCTGATCCGCCGGTAGCGCGCATCAGCGGCAACAAGCCGACGATGAATGCGAACGAGGTCATCAGGATCGGACGCAGACGCAGGCGTGAAGCCTCCAGTGCCGACTCGACAATGCTCATACCCGCTTCACGCCGCTGAACGGCGTACTCGATGATCAGGATCGCGTTTTTGGCGAGCAGCCCCACCAGCATGATCAGACCGACCTGCACGTAGATATTGTTTTCAATGCCCATCCAGTTGATGAACAGCATCGATCCGAACACACCCAGCGGGATCGTCAGGATCACGGCCAGCGGCAGGATGTAGCTTTCGTACTGTGCTGCGAGCAGGAAGTACACGAACACCAGGCTCAATACGAAGATCAGGATGATCTGCGATCCCGAGTTGATCTCTTCACGCGTCATACCAGTCCATTCGGTTTTGTAGTTGTTAGGCAACACCTTTTCGGCAGTTTCCTGCACGGCGCGGATGGCGTCACCGGTACTGTAACCCGGTTTCGGGGTACCGTTGATCATCACGGCATTGTACAGGTTGTTGCGGGTCACGGTTTCCGGTCCGAACACGCGTTTCAGCTGCACCAGCTGGTTGGCCGGCACCATCTCGCCTTCGGTGTTTTTAACATAAATACCATCGAGGGAAGCCGGGTTCTGGCGGTACAGCGGATCGGCCTGGGCCATTACGCGGTAGTATTTACCAAACCGGTTGAAATCAGACACAAAGCTCGAACCATAGTAGATTTGCAGCGTTTGCAGCAAGTCGTTCACCGGTACATTCAGCTGTTTGGCCTTCGCATTGTCCACTTCCAGCTGGAACTGCGGATTGCCGGTGGCAAATGTGGTGAATGCATAAGCAATCTCCGGCCGCTGCATCAGCGCACCGATGAATGCATTGGTAGTCGTGCTGAGTTTTTCCAAAGAACCGTTTCCGCGGTCTTGCAGCATAAACTCGAAACCACTGACGTTACCGAAACCATCCACGGTAGGGAAGGTGAAGAAGAATGCATTCGCATCGTTCACCGAACGTACCTGCTGCGACATCATGCCCACGATCTGGTTAAAGTCCTGCACGTCGCCCCGCTGGTCTTTTGGTTTCATGCGGATGAAGCCTACCCCGTAAGGCGAGGCGTTGGAGTTCGAAATGATGTTCATCCCCTCCACAATGTAGCGCTGGTCGGCGATAGGCGACTTTTTCACAATGCTATCCACCTGCGCCATCGCTCTCGACGTACGGTCGAGCGAGCTGCCCGGAGGCGTGTTGAGCGCATACAGGAGGAAGCCCTGGTCTTCCGTAGGAATGAAGCCGGTCGGTGTGGTTTTGGTCAGCCAGAAGGTGGTACCCGAGATGACGATCAAGCCGACGATGGTTACCCATTTCTGACGGATCAGGAATTGAAGGCTTTTGACATAACGACCGGTCATCGACTCGAAGCCTGCATTGAATGCGGCAAAGAAACGCGCACCGAAACCTTTGCGTTTACCGTCGTGACCTTCTTCCGCATGCGGGTTTTTCAGGAAAAGCGCCGTAAGCGCAGGGCTGAGGGTCAACGCGTTCAATGCGGAAATCAAAATGGCTATGGCTAATGTAAATGCAAACTGCCGGTAGAATACCCCCGCTGGTCCCTGCATAAATCCAACCGGTACGAATACCGCGGCCATTACCAGGGTGATCGAAATGATCGCGCCGGAGATCTCATTCATAGATTCGATGGTAGCGGGCTTGGCTGCGAGGTTCGTTCGCTCCATTTTGGAGTGCACCGCCTCGACGACCACAATGGCATCATCCACCACAATACCGATCGCGAGTACCAGGGCAAAGAGCGTCAGGAAGTTGATCGTGAAGCCGAAGAGCTGCATGAAGAAGAACGTACCGATAATCGCCACCGGAACGGCGATGGCCGGGATCAATGTCGAGCGGAAATCCTGCAAGAAAATGAAAACGACGATAAACACGAGGATGAATGCTTCCAGAAGCGTCGACCGGACCTGATTGATCGACTCGTCGAGGAAGTCCTTCGAGTTGTACATAATGGTCGTTTTCAGACCTTTCGGTAGTGTTTTGGAAAAATCCTCTATCAGCTTTTCAGCCTGGATGAGGATGTCGTTCGCATTCGTACCAGCCGTTTGGAACACGGCTACACCAGACGATGCGTTGCCATTCAGTTTACCATTGGAAGAATAGGTATAAGAACCAAACTCGACCCGCGCCACATCTTTCAGACGAATTACCGAACCATCACTATTGGCTTTGATAATAATGTCCTCATATTCTTTGTTTTGCGTGAGTTTTCCTTTGTATTTCAAAACATATTCAAAGACCTCTTTACTGGCTTCGCCAAGCCGGCCCGGAGCCGCTTCAAGGCTTTGCTCGCGGATGGCACCGGTTACTTCCTGTGGCGACAAGCCAAGGGCCGCAAGGCGGTCGGGTTTGAGCCAGATACGCATTGAATAATCACGCGTACCGAACGGCTGCGCCTGACCGACCCCCGGTATACGTTGAAGCTGCGGTACCAGGTTTATTTTAATGTAGTTCAAAAGGAATGTCTCGTCATAAGTGCTGTCCTCGCTCGAAAGCGCCACGAACATGATGATCGAGTTCTGTTGCTTCTGCGTGGAGATACCGGCCTGGACAACTTCCTGCGGGATCTGGCTCACGGCTTTGGAAACGCGGTTCTGCACGTTCACCGCAGCGATATCAGGGTCGGTGCCCTGCTTGAAGTACACGTTCAGGGCCATGGTACCGTCGTTGTTGGACGACGAGGTCATGTAGGTCATGTTCTCTACCCCGTTCACGGCTTCTTCGATGGGTGTTGCCACTGCGCGGGCAACCACTTCTGCGTTCGCTCCCGGGTATACGGCGGTTACCTGAACCGTCGGCGGAGCAATGTCGGGGAATTTTGTAATCGGCAGCGTAGTGAGCGATATGATCCCCAGGAGTAATATCAGGATGGATATTACCGTCGAAAGGACGGGCCTTTCTATAAATTTCTGAAACATGTTATTGAGATTTGTCCCCGCACGCGGGGCTCATTGTCGAGTGTTTTGGCAAGGCGGGAGCGGTCCATCGCATTGGCTAATGCGATGGTGCTCTGCTGATTGGTGTGGAATTCGTGAACCTTTTACACCACTCTGGTTAAATCGGGTTGGCGTGCAGCAGACTGTCCATCGACATTTTCTGCGGAGCAATGGCCATACCGTCGCGCAACCTGTCGAGTCCGGCGTATACGATCTTCTCTCCTGGCTTTAACCCTTTCGAAATCAGGTAATAACGTCCGCTGCGATCGGCAACCGTCACAGGGCGGCCTTCCACTTTGTTGCTATCGAGCACGGTGTATACAAACACCTTGTCCTGCAATTCGAAAGTAGCCTCCTGCGGGATCAGCACCGACTTCGCGAGCTGGCGCGGGATGCGGATCCTGCCCGTGTTACCCGAGCGCAGCAACCCGTTTCCGTTCGGGAATGTAGCGCGGAAGTTGATCGCCCCCATGGTCTTGTCGAACTGTCCTTCCACAACTTGCACTTTTCCTTTTTGCGGATAAATGCTGTTATCGGCCAGTACGAGCTCAACCGCCGGGATGTTCTTGATCTTCTGCTCAATGGTATTGCCTTCAAATTCCTGTTTGAAATCGAGGAAATCGAGCTCGCTCATCGAGAAGTACACGTGGATGTCTTTGGTTTCCGAGAGGACAGTCAATGCCTGGACGGTATTCTTACCTACGAGGCTACCGGTCTTAAATGGGATAATACCGATATAGCCGTCCGCCGGAGCTGTGACCGAAGTGTAGCCGACATTGATTTTCGCTGCGTCCACGGCTGCCTGTGCTTGCGCTACATTGGCCTTGGCTGCATCATATGCCGCTTTTGCGGTTTTCAGCTGTACGTCGGACACTACCTTGTTGGCTACCAGCGGAGTAAGCTTTTCGACGTTGATCGATGCGCTCTCCAGTGCCGCTTTTGCCGATTGCAGGCTGGCCTTGGCGGTATTGAGCTGTTCCGCATAAGGACGGGCGTCAATATGGAACAGGACCTGTCCTTTGCGAACGTACGCACCTTCATCTACGGAAATGCGGTCGAGGTAACCATCCACCTGCGGGCGGATCTCGATATCACGGCTGCCCTGGATGGAAGCGGTGAATTCGCGGTGCGAAGTCACCTCGTGGTCGCTGACGGTGATCACGGGCAACGCCTGTGCAGGCGGAGCGCCTGCCGGAGCGTTGGCTGTGGAGGAACCGCAGCTATATATGGCTGCGGTTCCCGCTGCCAGTAAAAGGAGCGCAGATAGCCTTTTTGCTGTTTTGAGTTGAACGGTTTTCATGGATGTGGACATTTTTTGCGGTGATAATCAGTTGTTTGTGAATAGGTAGTGAAGTTATTATTACTAACGGTGTTAACCTAAAATGAAAAAAAATCAGAGATTTTTGATGAAAGCGTTGATCGTGTCGTCCATTACTTTTTTGTTCATTTGAGAGTCGTCGATGTCCGAGCAGCGCATCATAACGATGGAAATCAGACCGTGGAGTACTGACCAGAACGCGTGAATCTTGAAGCAAGTTTCCTCATCGGAAGATTTTTTATCTTTTACGATTTCCTCGATTGCTTCGCCGATATGGTCGCGGAAGCTGTTGAACTCAGGTTTCGCTTTGCCCGGGCTTGAACAGGGCATTCCCAAACCGTACATGAGCTGATAGTATTCGGGATTTTTAAATGCGAAATTCCAGTAAGTTTCGGCGTGGGCCCTTAGCCGGTCTTCCGGGTTCGCATATTTGCGCTTGTCTTTTTCCAGCAATCTATCGAGTAACCGGAAACCGTCCATAGAAAGTTCAAAGAGAATCGCTTCTTTATTTTCGAAGTGATCGTAGATCACCGGTACGCTGTACTCGATGGCGTCGGCTATCTTTCTGATTGACAGGGATTGCCAGCCTTCTTCTTTAACCAATTGCAAGGCTACCGCCAGGATATTGGTCCGCATATTTTCTTTTTGACGTATTTTTCGTTCGAGGATTCCCATGGTAATTCAAGATTTACCTAACGATGTTAGCAAAGGTAAGGCGGCTTTTTAAGAATAACAACTCCCGGCCAGCCGCGCTGCCGGCTACCTGCCGGCTTCCTCCGCGCATGCTGGTTATGGGACTAAAATCGTGCCGTACCTGAAATGTCAGCGAACTATTGCCTGGGCAACAGGCATTTCGGCATTGCCGAACAGCCGCTCCTCCATCCTGCGGTCGTGCCCGTAAACATCCTTGCGGAACTGCAAATTGCCGTGCTGATCTACCCACGACGTGAAATAGCCAATGAAAACGGCCACCTCATTTTTGCCGCGGAGCCGCACGTACTTTTCCTTTCCGGCGTGCATGGCAGCTGAAATTTTCTCACTTGTCCAGGTACTGTCGCGGCGAAGCAGCCATTCCGCCAGTTTCCTGGGTTCCGACAGCCGGATGCATCCGTGGCTGAATGCGCGCTGACTTTCATTGAACAGGCTTTTGCTGGGCGTATCGTGGAAATATATGCTGTAACTGTTCGGAAAGAGGAATTTTACAAGTCCCAGTGAATTCGATTTGCCCGGTTTCTGCCGCACCGACCCACCATTCCATTCCATATTATGCCTTGCCAGATAGTTGGGATTCTTCTTGATTCCCGGCAGCACTTCCTTTTTAAGGATGCTTGTTGGCACGTTCCAGTAGGGGCTGAACACTATCTGATTTAAAGTACCTGAAAAAATGACAGTACTATTCGCCTCGGAACCGACAACAACCGCCATATCGAATGACAATTTGCCTTGTTCGTAGGCGTGCAGAGTAAACTCGGGAATGTTTACCAGGATATAATCGGTGGGAGGGGCGGCGGGCATCCAGCGAATGCGCTCCATGTTGATGAGCATCTGGCGGATACGGCTGGCCACCGGAACATTGAGCTCTTTGAAAAAGGCCGAGCCCGTCATGCCGGTCTGTTTTTGTCCGACTCGTTGCTGAAAATGCCTAACAGCGTTAGTAAGTGTCGTGTCGAAAATGGGCGTGCTGTCCGGTTCCGGCAGATCGCCCAGTAAATGCAGCCGCGTTTTTAAGGTTATCAGGAGTGTGTCGCGGTCTCCTTCACGGAATTTCTTGCTGGTGGCCACGGTATCCGGTTCACCGGCTTTGGTGAGTGCATAATACTGCAATACTTTCTCTTTCAATAAATTATAATGCCTGTTGACTGGCTCGTAGGCTGCAACGTTCTGACCCTTATTTTTCAAAAGTGAATCCAGAAAAACCTCCGGATTCAACTTCCGGCGGGGGATAAACCAGTTGAGCTCCTGAGTATTGATCCGGTGGTCGCCGGAATAGGCGAGGTCGGTGTAGCGGAAAAACTGTTCGGTCAATGCAAGCTCGGCATTCACTGCCAGGGCATTATCCGGATTAATTTTCTTCAACTGCGCAAGTGAATCGATCGCCTTGTCGAGCGAGGGATTGTAGAGCGAACTATCGCCGGAGTAATGGATATAGTCGTTCCGTAAGCTCTGGAAAATAGGGACGAACTCGGCAACGCCATCCGGGAAGAACCAGGCATACTGGTAATTCCGGTGATTGTAAAAGCTGCGGAGCTTGACATTCAGGCTATCGTCCAGCGCATGCCCGGTGATGTAGGAAGCGAGTGCGGTGGTATCGATGAACAGTTCTGTAAAAGAGTTCTCGACGGTGATCGTCGTATCGCGGACCGCGATCTCCTTTTTCTTTTCTGAGGCCTGACGGCAAGCAGCTCCTGCAATCGCCAGGGCCATGAACAGTGCGATTTTTTTCATATGCATAACAAGGTCGCGGATCGGGCCAATATACCGCCTTTGCCGTTAGAAATACCATTGGCGCCGCAGGATTATAAATTTTGGCTGGCGCCGGCCATGCATGTTAGTTTCGGACAGAGATTTGGTTCTTTGTTGTTGATTTCTACCCGGATGCCAGGGTGCTGATACCTGGCTCCGGGTTTTTTATGCCCGATTAGATTTTTATTATAATCACGCACACCCCTTACGGGATCGCCCGATTCCCATTTACTTTGTCCTGATTTTCCGGTACACCAATTCAATGAACCATGACGCTTCTCAGTTTCGCACTTCGGATCAAGGAAGTCAGGGATTTGCAAAATTCCTATGCTGCCACACGTGATATCGATGTCCTGGCCCGTCTGAAAGATATGGAAAAAGAGCTCGACAGGCTGATACATAGTATTATAACAGCTCCGCGTAATCCCTTCTGATTTTTCCCGCCTGCGGCGTGAAGCGAAATGTTTCACGCCGCATGAATGGCCCGGTCCCGTCTTTCGCCATTTCAGGGAAGCTTGCCCACACTACAATTTCAACTTCTGAAATTCTCAATTTTTTTTCGCAGCAATGTGAAGTAGAAATAGTTCGTATTCAGGAAGTTGTGTTTTGACGAATTTTAAGCCCCGATTTTTGTGGAGAAAGCACATGGTCTTTATTGAACCGGGCGCGGTACTGAAATATATTTATAGTTACTTATTCGTATACCCTCCATCCATCTATTGATGCAACGTTCCAACCTTTTCGCTCATATCGAGCTATCCAAATTTGTCGCCGGCCTGAAATTGGATCCGGAAGAATGCCGGTCATCCCTTATCTCACAGCACGCGTATTTTTTACTGATCCCTTCCAGAATGTTTTCTGATCAGCTCGTTCCGGAATGGGAGGACATTTGTGCGACGGTGTTCCGGTCTGGTCCTGCCCGCGACGAAGAAGGACGTATCGTAGCGAATGCGGTACGAAACACGATCCGGCAAATGTCAAGGGAAGAATGTATCGAAATTGTCAAGCGGGTAATGAGTCTTCAGCAAAAGGTGGCTGCCGAGTTTTAGGAGTCGTCCCACCGCTTGCAAGCACCTTAGTCCGGTTCGGGAGCCAGGTTTCTTCGGATATCTGGCTCTCTTGCTTTGAGTGGAATTAAGTAAAACATGGGTTGCGCATTGCTTTGATATCCAGTTATACTTTGATCTGAATCTATGACCCGTTCGAGACGCAACTTCCTTGGTACCGCATCGGCCCTTGCCGCCGGTGCAGGGCTTTCGGCCCTTATACCCTCATCCGTATCCGCTTTTACGCCGGTATCGGCCGCCGATAAAATCCGCGTCGGCGCCATCGGCGTCAATGGGATGGGCTGGGCCGACCTCAACGCCATTCTTAAAAATCCGGGCACGGAATGCGTGGCGCTTTGCGACGCAGACAAGAATGTGCTCGACAAGCGGGCAGCCGAACTCGCCAAAGGAGGCACGAAGGTAAAGACCTACGGCGATTACAAGCAGCTGCTGGCCGATAAGGACGTCGACGTGGTGGTGATCGGCACGCCCGACCATTGGCATTGTCTGATGATGGTCGAGGCCTGCCAGGCAGGGAAGGACATTTACGTGGAAAAGCCGATCGGCAATTCCATTGCCGAATGCCGTGCGATGGTAGCCGCCCAGCAGCGTTACAACCGGGTGGTGCAGGTGGGGCAATGGCAGCGGAGCCAGAAGCACTTCCGCGACGCGATCGATTTTGTGCATTCCGGTCAGCTGGGAAAAATAAGGTTGGTGAAAGTGTGGGGGTATTTTGCATGGGTGAACCCGATCTCCAAACTGCCCGACGGCAATCCGCCTGCGGGTGTGGACTATAAAATGTGGCTTGGACCGGCCAGGAACAGGCCCTTTAATCCGAACCGTTTTCATTTTAATTTCCGGTGGTTCTGGGACTACGCCGGCGGGCTGATGACCGACTGGGGCGTGCATTTGCTGGACTATGCATTGCTGGGTATGAAATCGGCCACTCCCAACAGCATTATGGCGGCGGGAGGTAAATTTGCCAACCAGGATTCCGGTGCCGAGACGCCCGATACGCTCACTACGGTATTCGAGTTTGACGATTTTAACATTCAGTGGGAACACGCAATGGGTATTGATGGCGGCCCCTATGCACGCGAGCACGGCATTGCCTATATCGGTAACAATGGCACGCTTGTACTCAACCGCGATGGCTGGGAGGTGATCCCGGAGGGTAAACGGATGGAAGCGGTAGCGTTCCGGAAAGCGTCGGACAACGGGCTGGACCTGCACGCTAAAAACTTCATCGACGTAGTCAAATCAAGGAAAATGGCCAACCTCCACGCGCCGATTCAAGTCGGTGCCGACATCGCGATTTTTTCACAGATGGGTAATATCGCTTACCGCACCGGCAAGAAGATTTATTGGGATAAAGAAAAAGGGAAGTTTACCGATTCGGAAGCCAACAAGCTGATCGCCAAGGAGTACCATAACGGCTACAAAATTCCTTCTGTCTGAAAATTTATGAAAAAGATCTTTTTCCGGCTGCTTTTCCTTCTGATTGCGCTCACGCATGCGGGCATTGCGCAACAAACGCGTAAAGCGGCTATGCCCGCGGGCAACAAGCGGTACCTGTACGTGGCCACGCCCGGCATCCGCGATTACCTGGGTTATGGCGGCCACGGGCTGCTGGTGTTCGACATGGACAATAACCATCGTTTCGTCAAAAGGATCGCCACGCTTGGGTTGCATCCCAATGGCAAGCCCTCCAATGTCAAAGGAATCGCGGTCAGCCTGCCGCTGAACAGCATTTATGTCAGCACGCTGGAAGGACTGCAGCGGATCGACCTGACGACCGAGAAGGTGCTTTGGGAAAAAGCTTTTGAGGGCGGTTGCGACAGGATGGCGATTTCGCCGGACGGCCGCACGATGTACCTGCCCTCGCTCGAAAAAGGCTTCTGGAATGTGGTGAACTGCGAGACGGGCGACGTCATTAAAAAAATAAATGTCCATAAAAGGGCGCACAACACGATTTACGGATCCTCCGGCAATGCGGTGTACCTGGCCGACATTGCCAGTCCCTGGCTGCACATCGCCGATCCCAAAACGCATGAGCTCGTGGCAAAAGTGGGAGTGTTCGATAACTACGTCCGGCCGTTTACGGTGAATGCGGCCGAAACGCTTACCTATGTGACGGTCGACAGCCTGCTGGGCTTCGAGGTGGGAGACATTCAAAAAGGTATCAAAATCGCACACATTCAGGTGGAAGGCTGGGAACGCGGCCCTGTGCGGAGGCACGGTAACCCGAGCCATGGCATCGGCCTTACGCCCGATGAAAACGAGATATGGCTTTGCGACGGACACAATATGCGGATGCATGTTTTCAGTGCAAAGCCGCCTTACCAGCAGCTGACGACCATCCCCGTACAGGATATGCCGGGCTGGGTTACATTCAGTCTCGATGGCCGGTATGCATATCCCTCGAGCGGGGAGGTGATAGACGTGAAAACCCGCAAGATCATTCTTACGCTGACGGACGAGTTTCATAGCAACGTGTCCAGCGAAAAAATGGTAGAGGTGCAGTTTATGGGGAACAAGCCGGTGCGGGCGGGTGACCAGTTTGGCGTCGGGCGTGCCGCAACGCGGTAGCAAATGTTTACAAAATGGTAATGCTTCGTCCGGAACTTGCTTTACTTCAAAGGTCTTTCTAACTTATTAAGGGCTGATTGCGTGGTGTACTGCTTTCACCCGGCTTTATGAATGAAAGACAAAAACGGTTGAAAGAGCGGGGGATGATCAAGCTTTCGATCATTACCGGTTCGGTATTTACGATCTGGGCGATTGTGGTCGGGATCGCCGGCGATTCCAAATCCATTATTTTCGATGCCCTCTTCTCGATGGTCGGGATCAGCCTGTCGGGCGTTTCGCTACTTGTGAACAATTTCATCCGTAAGCCCGACGACGACGATCTGCCGTTTGGTCGTGCGCAGTTTGAGCCGTTTTCGATGACGCTGCAATCGGCGGTAATCATTTTCCTCTGCTTGTATTCCCTGGCAACCTCGGTGATGGACATCATCGGCGGCGGCAAGTTTGTCGAGCTCGACATTGCACTGCCGTACCTGATCGCCTCCATTATCGGCTGTTTTTTGCTCTGGCTGTATTTCCGGAGAATGGCATTGCAAATGAGCTCGGAGTACGTCCGGATAGAAGCTACCGAATGGCAGCTCGACGCGCTGCTGAGCACAGGCGTGCTGGTGGTGTTGTCGTTGGGGTACTTTCTGAGAGAGACCTCGCTGGCCTACCTCATCCCGTACCTTGACCCCGGTATGGTCATTGTCATTTCCATTCTCTTCCTGCGCATTCCGGTCAGGACGTTTTGGAAAAACATCCGGGAATTGCTGCAATTTGCACCCGACGACGAGGTGGAAGAAAAGATACATCAGGAAGCGGAAGCGATTTCAAAACAGTATGGTTTCACCGACGAATATGTGCGTGTGGCCAAAACCGGCAGCAGCTACACCATCGAGATCGACTTTTTGTTGCCCGAGCAGCTCGCGCATACGCAGGTGAAGGAAATGGACGCCATCAGGCAGGAGTTGTACGAACGTATCCGGGGAGATTACAAAATGTGGCTGACCATCTCTTTTACGACGGAGCGCAAATGGATGATCTGAGCCCCACTAACCCCGCCGTCCGAGTTGCATTTGCTTGGGTGTAACGCCGAATTTCTTTTTGAATGCCTGGATGAAGTTGCTGCCGGTAGAATACCCGACCAGCCCGGCCACTTCATCGACCGTCAAGCCGGAGTCAAGCAGCAGCCCGCGGGCATGCAGCATCCGTTTTTCGTGGACCAGTTCGTATACGCTCGTATTGTATTTCAGTTTGAAACCTTCGCGGATCTGGTGTTCCGAAAGACGTGAATTCCCGGCAATATCTTCCAGCGACTGCACTGTGAGAAAATGGGTGTCGAGGTATTCATAAATCTCGGCAAGTTCACGCGCGTTGCCCGAATGCATTTGGGTTACCTGATGATCTTCCCGGTATTGCTGTAATTGCAGGGCGAGCAGTTCCAGGATTTTGCCGTTCAAATACATTTCCGAAAGATCGTCAGCGACCGGCGTGTGTAGTATGCGATGTAAAACGGCGTGCATTTCCGTATTCACCGGTGCCCCTTTTTTGAAAAGTGCCAGCGGTCGTCCGTTTTCCAATGCGTTTTCAAGCTGCCTGACCGGACTGCCGTTTTGGTGGAGAAATTGCAGCAAATGCTCCTTTTTAAGGATCAATGCAAGGTATTCAAAGCCTGTCTGGCGGTTGTAAAAAATGTCGGAATCGAAGTTTTCGGAGTAATAGATATTGTACTCGGCAGGGCGGAGCGGATGCGCTCCGGGAATGTCGCGAAAGTGCGCATTGGAATGGCCCTTCACCTGAAAATGCAAGCTGACATGCGGGTCGCTTTTCATGCCGCGGATCTGCATATCTTGCAGGAAGTCGGCCTGGAAACGGATAATGCCAAAATTACGGGTATACACATTCTTGACACGGTGGTTTACGAACGGGATCCTTGAAGCGTCGTGTTCGTAAGTACTCACCGCGGGCTGCGAAAGGAATTTTCTGCCCGCGATTTCTCTGTAAGATTCATTATCAATGATATAGGCCATGTACAAATTTCAATGTTTTTATCGGCTATCCCAATATTTTTCCATGCCGCACACCCATACCTTTGCCCGAAAATCAGCATTCAACCAGCCATGAGTATTTTAGTAACAGGGAGCGCGGGACATTTAGGCGAGGCGCTCATGCGCACGCTCCGCGGGCAAGGACAGCCGGTCGTGGGGATCGACATGAAGCATTCACCCTATACCGACCTGGTGGGCGACATTGCCGACAGGGATTTTGTCCGAACGGCCATGCAGGGGATTAGTTCTGTCATTCACACCGCTACCCTGCACAAGCCGCATGTGGCGACGCACAGCAAGCAGGACTTTGTCGATACGAACATCACGGGCACGCTCAACCTGCTCGAAGAAGCGGTGATTCAGGAAGTTTCGGGCTTCCTGTTTACCAGTACCACCAGCACATTCGGCGCGGCGATGAACCCCGCCAAAGGAGAACCCGCTGCGTGGATCACGGAGGATGTAATCCCTCAGCCCAAGAACATTTACAGTGTGACCAAACTCGCCGCGGAAAGCCTCTGCGAGCTATTTTACCGGAAAAGCGGCTTGCCCGTACTCATTCTCAGGACATCGCGCTTCTTTCCGGAAGACGATGACAATGCGGAAACCCGCCAGCTTTACGAAACGCCCAATGTGCAGGCATTGGAGCTCCTTTATCGCCGCGTCGACATAGCCGATGCCGTTTCTGCGCATTTATTAGCCCTGGAAAAAGCCGGAACCCTTGGTTTCGGCAAATACATTATCTCCGCCACCACGCCCTTTGGGCAGGAGCACCTGGCTCAGTTGCATACCGACGCCGCAGCGGTTGTGCGCTCGCTATACCCCGGATGCGGGGACTTATTTGAGGCCAGGGGATGGAAACTGTTCCCGGAAATCGATCGTGTGTATGTGAACGCGCATGCGCGGAGCGAGCTGGGATGGCAACCGCAATACGACTTTGCCCACGTGCTGAGCAGCCTGCGTAACGGCACAGACTTCCGGAGCCAGCTGGCCAGGGATATCGGCAGCAAAGGGTACCACGACGTAGAATTCGAAGAAGGGCCGTTTCCTGTTGAGTAGAACGAAAAGGGCGCGCATGCCGTTGCTCCGCGGCTACTAGTCTACCGCCGTGCAGATCTCTACCAGAAACCCGTTCAAATCGCGGACGTATGATACCACTTGTCCCCAGGGCTTGGTTTTGGGTTTCGAAACCGGCGTCGCTCCGGTGTCCAGCGCTTTCTGAAATGCTTGTTCCACATCTTCAACGACAAATCCGATTTCAAACGCGAAAGGCTTGGCTGCCGGGTCGCTTTCGGTAAAGCCGTCTGGTACGTTGGTTTTGGCCAGCTCCGTCTGGGCGAATGACAGGGTGGTATTGCCAGTGGCCAGTTCGCCGTAATCACCGTCGGGAGTGATAAATTTCCTAGTGAAACCGAATGCGTTTTCGTAAAATTCGATGGTTGCGGTTACGTTCCGGACGTAGAGAATGGTGTATGCAAAATGGGCCATGCTGTCGGTTTCAGGTTTGAGATGAAAGGTTTTGGTTGGGAATTTAACCAAAATTTAACCACACTAACGGGCAGTGATTCAAAAATATACCTTGCTATATTTGTCGCCGTATTTAATGCTAAACCCATATGTCTGAAAAAGCCAAACCCGGAGCCCCCAAGCAGCCGGGGATATTCAGCTTACTGGTACCCTATAAAGGACTGGTCATCCTGCTGCTGCTGTTTGCATTGCTGAGCAACGGGATCAACTTGTGGCTTCCCAGGCTGGTGGCAGACGGGATCGACGATTACACCCGGCAGCGCTTCGACCTGGACGCCATTCTGACCGAGTTTACCATTGCAGTCATTTTCATCTTCGTATTTGCCTACCTGCAAAGCATTATCCAGACCTATGCTTCCGAAAAAGTAGCCCGCGATCTTCGCACGAGGCTGTCCGACAAAATTTCTAGACAAAGCCATGCGTTCATCGAAGAAACTACCGCCGCAAAGCTGCTGACCAACCTGACGGCCGATATCGATTCGATCAAAATGTTTGTGTCGCAGGCCATTGTGTCTATTGTATCGTCGCTGTTCCTGATCATTGGCGCGAGCGTGCTGCTGCTGACCATCAATTGGAAGCTGGCCTTGACCGTTATCGCGATCATTCCGATTATAGGGGGAATGTTTGCCATCACGCTTAAGAAAGTCCGCACCTTGTTTGTACAAAGCCGGGAGGTGATCGACTGGCTCAATAAGATCATCAATGAAAGCATTCTGGGAGCCGCATTGATACGTGTCGTAAACTCCCAGCAACTCGAATATGCCAAATTCCTCGAAGCGAATACCAAAGCAAAAGGGTTCGGGCTGGCCATTCTGAGCCTGTTTGCGGGCCTTATTCCGGTTGTGACGTTCACAGCCAACGTTTCTATGCTTACGATCCTCGTGCTCGGCGGGCATTTCGTGATCGAGGGCGATATGACGTTGGGTAGCTTCGCGGCGTTCAACAGTTACCTGGGTATTCTCATCTTCCCGATCCTGGTCATAGGCTTTATGAGTAATGTGATTGCCCAGGCTACGGCTTCCTACCAGCGGATTTCGGGCGTGTTGAACATTCCCGACCCCGTCGAAAGCGGTACTTCGAAGGCGCCTTTACGCGGCGGCATCGAGTTAGCGCACGTGACGGTCCGGTATGGCGAAAAGCCGGCTTTGAAGGACGTCAGCCTTTCGGTAAATCCGGGTTCCCGCATTGCCGTAATAGGGCCGACGGCCGCCGGGAAAACGCAGCTGCTGTACCTGCTCACAGGGCTCATCCGCCCGCAGGAGGGGAGCATTACCTTCGATGGCCATCCGATCGGCTACTACGAAAGCGAGTCTTTTCACAGGCAGGTAGCTTTCGTGTTCCAGGATAGCATCATTTTTAACATGAGTATCCGGGAAAATATCGCATTCAGCACCACGGTTACGGACGAGTCATTGCGAAAGGCGATCGAAACCGCCGAGCTTTCCGCATTCATCGAAACCCTGCCCGACGGCCTGGATACCATCGTTTCAGAGCGGGGCGCGAGCCTTTCCGGCGGTCAGAAGCAGCGCATTATGCTGGCCAGGGCGCTGGCGATGGACCCGAAGGTGCTCCTGCTCGACGATTTCACCGCGCGGGTGGATAATACGACTGAAAAAAAGATACTGGATAACGTAGAGCGTAATTACCCGGGCATCACACTGATTTCCGTCACACAGAAAATTGCGGCTATCGAGCATTACGACCAGATAGCGGTGCTTATGGAAGGTGAGCTCATCGGCTGCGGAACGCACGAGCAACTCATGCTGACAAGCCCCGAGTACGTGCAGATTTTCAACTCCCAACAAAGCACCAGCAACTATGAACTACGATCTTAACAAGCTTTCGGAGGAGCAGCAGAAAACTTCCACGTTGAAGGCGCTGCGGAAGTTGCTGACACTCATTGCGCATGAGCGGGGCAACCTGGCGCTGGCGCTGGGGGCCATTACCCTCAATACGGCTGTGAACCTGTTTGGCCCATACCTGATCGGCCACGCCATCGACCGGTACGTAGTCACCAAGCAGTTTCACGGACTGCTCGTTTTCGGCGCGATCCTGCTGGCTATGTACCTGCTCGGGCTTGCTACGGCTTATACCCAGACGAAACTCATGGGCGGCGTAGGGCAGCGGCTGCTGTTTACGCTCAGAAATGCCATTTTCAACAAGTTGCAGCAGCTCCCGGTCGCGTTCTTCAATCAAAACAAGGCAGGTGACCTTATTTCCCGCGTAAATAATGATACCGACAAGTTGAACCAGTTCTTTTCGCAATCGCTGATGCAGTTTGTGGGAAGTATTTTTACCATGCTCGGTGCAGGGATCTTTTTAATGGTGATTAATGTAAAACTGGGTTCAGCCACGCTGGCGCCCGCCGTGCTGATCCTGATTTTTACGATCGTGTTATCGCCATGGGTCAAGGCTGCCAATGCCCGCAACCTGAAAAGCACCGGTGCGCTCAGCGCGGAGATACAGGAAAGTTTGAACAATTTCAAAGTCGTGATCGCTTTCAACCGGCGGGACTATTTCCGCCAGCGTTTTCAACTGGCCAACCTGGACAATTACCGTACGGCCATCCGTGCGGGGCTCGCGAACAACGTTTTCCTGCCCACTTATTCTTTCTTTTCCAATATCGCGCAGCTCGTGGTGCTCACATTCGGCATTCACCTGATCAGCCTGGGCGAGTTCACCGTAGGTTTGCTGGTGAGTTACCTGGCCTATGCCGTTAATTTTTACAATCCGCTGCGGCAGCTGGCTGCATTATGGACCAGTTTTCAGGTAGCCATGGCGGGCTGGGACCGTATTTCGCAAATCCTCGCATTGGAAACCGACCTGGTTCCATTAGCCGAAACACCGCGGGAGGACAAAGCCGCATTGCTCGAATTCCGCGACGTGCGCTTCGGGTACGACAGCCGCGAAATTCTGCACCAGGTCAATTTCAAACTGGAACGTGGTAAAACCTATGCGCTGATAGGCCCGACAGGCGGGGGCAAAACGACCACAGCATCGCTCATTGCACGCTTGTACGATCCGCGCCAGGGCACTGTGCTGCTCGACGGGCGCGACATCCGTACGTACACGCCCGAAGAACGCAGCCGTAAAATCGGCTTCATTTTACAGGAGCCAATCCTTTTTTCAGGGACCATCCGAGAGAATATCCTGTACGGCAACGATCAGCTGAAAGCGTATTCCAATGACAAACTGGAACAGGTGATCCGCAGCGCTAACCTGGGCGAAATACTCGCATTGTTTGAAGACGGGCTGGAAACGAAAGTTTCAGCTACGGCGGACAGCACGAGCCTGGGCCAGAAGCAGCTCATCGCATTTATGCGCGCCGTGCTCCGCAGCCCCGAGCTCCTGATCCTCGACGAAGCCACCGCCAATATCGATACCGTTACGGAAAAGCTTCTGGGCGACATTCTGAAACAGCTGCCCGAATCGACCACGCAGGTCATCATTGCACATCGGCTCAACACGATCGAGAATGCGGATGAGATTTTCTTCGTCAACTCGGGAGAGGTAAACCGCGCCGGCTCGCTGGACGATGCAATGGGAATGTTGTTAAAAGAAAACCGGGCGAGTTAATGCAGCATCTGCCTTGCTACCAGCGGTTTTTCAGGCCGGTCATGTACAGGTCGTAGCCGCCTTTTCCACCGGGACGATCGGACGAAAAGATCATCAGGTCGTAGCTGAAATTGGATAACCGGGGAAGGATCGGGCGGTACTCGTTGTGCGCCGTGTTGATCCTCGGACCTGCATTCACCGGGACTGACCATTTACCGTCGGCATATTCGGAATAGTAAATGTCCTGGCCTCCCTGACCACCCGGGCGGTCGGAGACAAACACCATCACATTTTCGTTCAGGTAAGGACATTTATCATCATAAGCGCCCGACAGCTCTTCTACCTTCCTGATCTTATATTCCGAAGGATTAATCAGGCTTTCCAACGTAACATCCTCGCGCTCGGCCCGGGGAATGGATGCTTCGTAAATGTCGAAGTTGCCATCCCGGTCGGAGCAAAAATAAATTTTATCGCCCATGCGCGAAAACGTGGGGTAGGCATCATTTGCCGGGGAGTTGAGGTAAGGAATGGGTGCCGCGTCGGCGGTTCCTTCTTTGGCATATTTGATATCCAGGTTTCCGGAGGCATCGTCGGCATAAAAAAGCCAGAGGTCTTTCGTGCCGCTGTAAGAATTGAAATCGTAATAGCGCGATAGCAGACTGGGGCCGTACACGTTAAAAGGGCCATTGGCCTTGCCAATGAGCAGCCCGGCATTGGCATAGGCTTGATGATAATCGTTGCCAGCCCGCTCAACCCCTTTTTTCAGTTTAAGTCGCTTGTCATATTGGAAATAGGCGGGGAAATACACCAGGTTGAATACATCCTTCCGCTCTCTTTTGGAAGAAAAAATCAAATGGCTCTCACCCGATCGGTTGGAAGGCAAAGAGGAATTGTAGTCGTCGTATTCGGAGTTGAATTCTTCCAGATTGACTACGTCCATCAGAAACTTTCCGTCCCGTTTGTTCGGATCCATTCCCGGAGGCCAGCACCCGAAAACCAGTAACAAAAGAATAACAGGCAGGAGCTTTCTCATATCAGGACGGATTAAGTTTGTGTACCGGTAGACACAAACCGCTGGTGAAACGTTGCTATGCGAGTTACTTATCCAGCGTGTCGCAGTAGGCCAGCAGGCGGGCGAGATCCTGTTCTTTGCCAAAATCAACCGGATTCTCCCGCAGGTACTGGTCAATCTGCTTCTTGTACGCCGGGTAAAGTTTTTTGACACTGCCGGCGCCCGGAATGTAAAAGCGGTTGTTGTTATCGATCAGGAAATAGGCTTTGCGGTAAGAAAACAGGCCCTCGGCATTCGCATTAAGCTTTTTGGTGGTGGCCGCCTGGTCGCTGGAATAGGAGCGATAGGTGGTAACCGAAGATGCGGTATAGGAAATGCCGTAAGGGCCGCCTTTTTCCGTACCGATCCTTGCCAGCACCTCCCGCTTGCCCAGGCTCGCGCGGCGGTACGTCCCGATCACCTCGCTATACCCGAATTGCTTGTCGAACCGGTACGATTTCTCCCCGATCGTAATGTTTTTCAGAAGCCCCTTGTCGATGATTTCGAGGGTATCCATTCGAGGGCCCACAAAAAGGACATGACCGCCGATGTAGTTGTAATTGAGCCGCGCCTGTGAGCTGCGGCCATCCACAAACTCGGCCTTACCCGCAGTGAATTGGGGGAACTGGTAGCGATCGGCGTAGGGAATCACATGATCGGGATATTCGCCGGCTTTCACCTTGAATACTTTACGATCCTGTGAATGAGTATGATACGGATACAATGCTAATGTAAGCAGGAAGGTCAGGGTGATGCTGGTCTTCATGGAAGCAGGGCAATGCTAGGTGAAACTGATAGATGCAAGGTAAGCAATAATACATCCGTAAATGAATGTTTCGCAGGGCTAGTCTTTCAATTCAATCCAAACCGGCGCGTGATCGCTGGTCTTCTCCCAGCCGCGCACCTGCTTATCCACCCCGGCGGCTGAGAGCCTGGGCACGAGCTGAGGGCTGAGCAGAAAATGGTCGATGCGCAGGCCGGCGTTGCGTGCGAATGCATTCCGGAAGTAATCCCAGAACGTATAGATTTTTTCGTCGGGATACAATGTGCGCAGGGCGTCGGTCCAGCCCTGACCGACCAGCTTCGCGAATGCGGCCCGGGTTTCGGGACGGAAAAGGGCGTCGTCCACCCATCTCTCGGGTTTATAGACGTCCATTTCGGTGGGCATTACATTGAAATCGCCGGTAAGCAGCACGGGCTTTCCGGTGGCCAACAGTCCGCCGGCATGTGTGATGAGGCGATCAAACCAACGGAGTTTGTAGTCAAATTTGGGTCCTGGTGCCGGATTTCCATTCGGGAGGTACAGGCCGCCGATAGTCAGCCCGCCGATTTCCGCCTCGATGTAACGGCTGTGCGCATCTTCGGGGTCGCCAGGCAAAATGCGGCGGATTTCGTGGGGAAGCCCGCCGCGTGAAAGGATCGCCACGCCGTTCCAGCTTTTCTGGCCGTGCCAGATAGCCTTATATCCCGCATCCAGAATGGCCTGCTCGGGGAATTTCTCCTGGGGCGCTTTTAATTCCTGTAAACAAACGATATCGGGAGTGGTTTCATCCAGCCAGCGAAGCAATACCGGCAGCCGGCCGTTTACACCATTGACGTTGTAAGTAGCAATTCTCATTTTCTGCGGATGGATTAGTAGGACAATGGCAGGCTGCTCACAAATGCCGTGCCTTTACGGCAAATAAAAAGTCGCCCGGCTGTACGCTGTTTTGCAATGCGGATCAAAGGTGGATTAGTAAATTTAGATGCCGGGTCCCGGATAACCTAAACTTGTTCCTCATGAAAATTTTCTTCCTGTCACTGTTGATTGCCATAGCGGCATACCTCGTTGCGGCTGTGGGCGGTTACTACCTGATCACGAAATTATCGTCCAATACGCACGACAAATCCATGGAAGCAACCATGACCGCCGCTTTCGTGCTAGGGCCCATTGCAGCCGTCATCGCATTCATTGCGGCGTACCTGACCCTGCGGGCACATTGATGCGCTTTGCGAAATGAATGTGCCGCCGGGATCAATGCGAGTTGATAAATTCGTCGAGCAGGGATTTCACCGGGTGGTAGTAAATTTCGGCGCGGCGGCTTGGGCGGATATCCCAGCCACGGTCGTAATTGACGATACAGGCCCCGATAAAATTGTTGGTTGCCTTGCGTACCGCCGGGTCCCAGATCGATAATTTCGAAATGCGTCCCTTTTCCATCGCCGTTTTAGCAGGTGTTTTGAGGATCAATGCCGAAAACTCGTATTGGTTCACGGTTCCGGACAACCACACCGCGCCTTCGATCTGCGGGTCGTTGCTTTGATCTTTTACTTTCGTGCGTATCTGCGCCTGGCTTTTCAGGGGTACGTCCGTCTTTTTACTTTTCAGATAGGCGTCGATGGCACGCATGGCATGCTCTGCCGGGTCGACCCCGTCGAACTCGCTGAGTTCGTATAATCTTTTGATTTGAAAGTCAGTAAGTTGTATGTGTTTCCGATAGACTTTTTGCTTGACCATATCCCTTCTTAGTAGCGCACATCCAAACATACACAGCTTCCCCGACGGATTCAATGGCTCGCATACTTTTTGTGCCCTGGGGATAGAAATTTGGATTTATACCGATTCTTGATAAGCATTCCCGTCCAAAAGACCCTTCGAAATCGGTTTCCAACGGTTGCGATTACGGCGGCAATATTTTGGATAGTATATTTGAATAATGCAATATATGCTTCGTTTATTTTTTAATTTCCTTTTAAAAATAAATAATCGAAAATGTGTCGATTTTACACTAACAAGGTATGAAGTAGAAGTTGTACTACCCATTGCAAACGTTCCCGGCATCGTGTGCAGAAATAAATCTGGTAAAATGTTTGGCTCAATTGGAAGGCTTAAATAGACTTGATCGTGGTTTCAATTGGACTTTATCAATGAAAACCGGCGAATGTATTGAAATAGTTATATTCTAAATGACTCAATTACATGAGAAAACCACTTCTACTCATCTTCACACTGCTGCTCGCCGCATTGGCTGCGCAAGCGCAGAACCGCGTACTGAAAGGTGTTGTGATCGATGGCGTTTCGAAGGAGCCGATGCCAGGGGTTTCTATCCTTATCTCGGGTACCAATTCGGGAACGGCTACGGACGTCGAGGGAAAGTTTGCATTGACAGTGCCGGAAAGCGGCGCAAAGGTGATCATCAGTTATGTCGGATTTGAGAAACAGACGATCGACGTCGCCAACCGGGGCTCGCTTACGGTGGTGCTCGAACCGGACGTCAAAGCATTGGAAGATGTGGTGGTGGTGGGATATGGTGAGCAGAAACGCTCACACCTCACCGGTGCCGTGGCGACGGTCAAAATGAAGGACGTAGAGGAACTGCCGGTGGGCGACATTTCTTCCGCATTAGTGGGAAAACTGCCGGGCGTGAATGTTTCCGGCGGTACAGCCCGGCCGGGTACGCCTGCGTCTATTGTCATCCGTAACCCTACCAAGGCCTCAAAAGACGGAGGCAGCAACTCGCCGTTGTACATTATCGACGACGTGATCCGGTCGGAAGCGGATTTTCAGCTCCTGGATGCTTCGGAGATCGAAAACCTGTCGGTGCTGAAAGACGGTGCGGCCGCTGTGTACGGTGCACGGGCGGCGCTGGGGGTAGTGGTAGTGCGTACCAAACGCGGAAAGGCTGGCAAGCCGACCGTGAGCTACACAACCACGGTGGGCGTATCGGATGCAGCTTATAAGTCCAGAATGATGGACGGCGTACAACTGGCGACGTATCTGAACGATTTCAACCGCAGCCGCGGCCTCGCGCCGAACGATCCGGAATACTACTCGCCCGATGAGCTCGAATACTTCAGAAACAACAACCACAACTGGTTCGACATGGCGTGGAAGCCTTCGCTCAATACGCGCCACGCCGTGAATATCAGCGGCGGTACCGAGCGGGCCACGTTTTTTGCCGGCGCTACCTACTTTGCACAAAACGGCAATGTCGACAACATCAGCTATAAGAAATGGAACTTCCGCGCGAGCACGGACGTGAACGTAACAAAGCATATCAAAGTAGGCCTGGGCGTGAGCGGTAACCTTTCCGACAACAAGCTTTTTTACCTGAAACAAGGCGGCGAAAACGTCGAAAAAGACGTCACCAACCTGCTCAACACGCCACAGTTCATCCCGCCATACGTGGACGGCCTTCCGGTATTGCTGCCGGGCGGCTCGGGTGCAACAGGCTTCCATTTCTTCGAGGCCCAGAAACTGAACAACTACACCCGCTCGCGGAATGTGGTGCTGAACGTCAATGCCTATCTGGAATACAATGTGCCATTTGTGCCGGGCCTGAAAATCCGCACGGTTTACAACAAAAACCTCGGCAACGACTGGGGCAAACAGTTTGGTACCTATTACAAAGTGTACGGCTTCTCTATGCTGGGTGAAAACAGGCACATTTTCGGCGGAACGCCCAACGCGCCGACCCGCCTCAACAACGGCGACCGCCTGCGCTTCAACCCGGGCTATACGGACGGCTACCAGCTGAACTTCAACCTGAGCTATGCCCGCGATTTCGGCCGGCATTCGGTGAGCGCGCTGGCATTGGTGGAACAGTCGGAGATTTATACCGAAAGCATTGCCACGATGAAGGAAGGCATTTTCGAAGGAGGGAACGACTACCTGATGTCGGCATTCGGTGCCAAGGATATTGGGCCCAACGCGGCGAACGAGAGCGGCATCCTTTCCTATGTAGGCCGCTTGAACTACTCCTTCGCCGACCGGTACCTGTTCGAGGTATCATTCCGCCGCGATGCTTCGACCAAATTTGCGCCTGAGTACCGCTGGGGTACATTCCCGCAGCTTTCGGCAGGATGGGTGATGTCCGAAGAGCGCTTCTTCCGTGAAAAATTATCCTTCATCACCAACTTGAAACTGCGCGCGTCGATCGGCTTCCTGGGCGGCGACCGCACGGCGGCCTGGCAGTGGCTGCAACGCTACACGCCCCAGGCTTCCAACGGTGCGGTGTTCGGCGGCAACAGCGACCGCACGGTGGGTATCAAGCTCGAAAAGCTGCCCAACTACTATGGCCGCTGGGACGATGTGACCAAAAAGAATTTCGGTATCGACGCGTCCTTCCTGAACAATCGGCTTTCGACGACCATCGATGCGTACCACGACCACGGTTACAACCTGCTGACGACGCTTGCCTCGTCTGTACCGCTCACGATCGGCTCGGTAATGCCGGCCGAGAACTACGAGACGGTTAATTCGTTCGGTCTGGAGTTCGCCACCGGTTGGAGCGACCGGATCGGCAAAAACATCGACTACAACATCGGCGCATTTCTTGCTTGGAGCGATAACAAGAACGTTTTCGTGGATGTGGCCACCACCAACCGCGGCAGCTGGCTTGACCCTACGGGCCGGTCGAGCGACCGCGGGTTGCAGGGCTACCGCTACCTGGGCATGTTCCGCTCACAGGAAGAGGTGGACCGCTACCTCGAAAAGAACCCCGATTACACCATTATGGGCTACGCGCCGAAGCCGGGAATGCTTTACTACCAGGACATTCGCGGCCCGCGGCAGACCGATGGTACCTATGCCGCCCCGGATGGCAAAATCACCGAGGACGATCAGGAATACCTGACCAGAAAGGAGAACAACCATTACACATTCGGCCTGTCGTTCGGGTTCGGCTTTAAGGGATTCAAGGTGGACGTGGTGACGGCGGGTTCTTTCGGGGGGCAGGGCATTGTGGATGGTGATGCACGCAAGAAGGCCGCGAAGGATGTTTCCCGCCCCGTTTTCTGGGCCGACCATTATACGCCGGAAAATCCTAATGCGAAGTACCCCGATCCTTACTGGGAGGAAACCTATACGATGGTGTCGTCATTCTGGTTCCGCAATGCATTTGCATTCAATATGCGCAGCCTTAATGTATCGTACCAGCTGAGCCAGAATCTGGCCAAAAAGCTGGGGATCAGTTCGGCCAAAATCATCGGTGTGGGCTTAAACCCGATCACCTTCTTCAACCCTTACGACTATAAGGCAGCCTCAGGCGCCTACAACGTGTACCCGCAGATGCGCACGTGGTCGCTGGGACTTAACCTTACACTTTAAAAAATCGGTACAGCGATGAAAAAGCATTGGATCATAGCAGCATTTCTCGGCCTTGCGCTGACGGGCTGCGAAAATATATTGGACAAAACGGACCTTTCGGCATTCAATGAGGAACAGGTTTTCAACGACACGCTGCTGGCAAAAGGCTACGTGGATTATGTGTATGACCAAAACCTGCCCACCTGGCCCAGCGGCGACTTCCTGAAATGTACCGACGAGATAGGCGGCGAAAGCCGGTTTTTCGAAGGAACCGTGCAGGTGAATACCGTCCAGGATTTCGGGATCGGTGTGAATGCGACCAATAATTATGGAAAAATCCGCTCGATCAACCAGTTTCTGGCCAAGCTGCCTGCCGGTGGTTTGAGTGAAGATGCCAAGAAGCGTCTGATGGCGCAGGTGACATTCTTCCGGGCTTTCCGCTATTGGGACCTCGTGCAGCTCTACGGCGGTGTGCCGATGGTGCTTCAACCGCTCGAAGGCGTGGGCGAAGAGGCCAAGGAGGAGGCGGCTATCCCGCGCAGCAGCACTTCTGAGAGCATCGCATTGATCGTGAAGGACCTTGATTACAGCATTGCCAACCTCCCCGGCCGCTGGACCAATACCAACGACTGGGGCCGCATCACCAGCGGAGCGGCAGCCGGGTACAAAGGCCGCATTCTCCTGCACTACGCCAGCCCGCAGCATAACCCGAACGACCTGCCCGAGCGCTGGCAGGCAGCATATGATGCCAACAAAAAAGCCATGGAACTGCTGACGGCGAACGGTTTCAGGCTGCACAACAGTTTCAGCGATTTGTGGTTCCAGGAGGTAAATAACCCCGAGGCGGTTTGGGTAACCTGCTATAATAACAAGGTGGGCGACCAGATCAACAAAAATATGACCTGGGACAACAATACGCGGCCCTCTTACCTCGGTACTGCGGGCGGCTCCAACCAGCCGACCTGGGAGATCGTGCAGGCATTCCCGATGAAAAATGGCAAGCCAATCGAAGAAAAGGGCTCGGGTTACGACGCGCAGCTTTTCTATAAAAACAGGGATCCGCGGTTCAACCAGACCATCGCATTCAACGGGGCTACCTGGCAGATCAACGGCAATCCCAACTACCGGTTGTGGACTTATTTTGTAAACAATAAAACCGTAGAGCAGAAAGCCACTTCCACCGGTTTCTATGTCCGAAAAGCCATTGATCCGAACCTTGCGGCAGGCGCGGTAGCCAATGCGGGTACCGATTGGATCGAAATGCGCTACGCCGAGGTAATGCTCAATCTGGCCGAAGCCGCATGCGGCGTGAACAAGCTGGACGAGGCCTATACCCAACTGACGGCGCTCCGCAAACGTGCCGGTATTGAGCCCGGTGCCGATGGTAACTATGGTTTGGATCCGAAAATGAGCCGTGCCGAAATGTTTGAGGCTATTTTGCACGAAAGGCAAGTGGAGCTTGCATTCGAAGGCAAGCGCTTCTACGACCTTCGCCGCTGGAAAAAGTTTGAAACGGTACTGAACGGCAAGAGCCGCAACGGTGTGACGATCAACCTGAAAACGACCGGCATTACGCCCGAAGATTTCGCCGCCCGCCGCGATGGTATGAGCCTTGATTCTATTTACAAAAATTATATGGAAATCGTGCCTAAGAAACTGGATACCAAATACCTCGTAAACTGGAAACCGGAATACTATTTCTTCGCCATCCCGCAGCAGGCATTGACCAATAATCCAAGGCTCGAACAAAACATCGGCTGGCCGTCAGGCACATTCAATCCGTTGAAATAAATGCAAAATACGGTAATAAAATCAGTCCAAGGTGCAGCGCACCGCGAGATTTGTAAAACACGATAATCAAATCAAACCAAGGTGCAGCGCACCGCAATATTTGTAACATGATATCCATTCCTAAGCATTCCATTAATTTGGCGCTGGCCGGCATGCTACTCGGCACGGCCTCCTTCGCGCAATACCCGAAAATCCCTTCGGCAGCGAAGAAAACAAGCGATTCGCTGCTCGCCGAGGCGGAGCGCAAATCGGAAATCGCGTGGCAGAAGGCATTGCCGATCATTGAAGCGGAAGCCAAAAAGGGCAAACCCTACATTCCCTGGGCGGCGCGTCCGGTGGATCTGCCGCAGTCCGACATTCCGGCATTCCCGGGTGCCGAAGGCGGCGGCGCATTCAGCTTCGGTGGCCTCGGCGGCAAGGTGTATGTGGTGAAAAGCCTCGCGGACAGCGGCCCGGGTACACTCCGCGATGCCTGCGAGCAAGGCGGGGCGCGCATTATCGTGTTTAACGTGGCGGGTATTATCCGCCTGAAAACGCCGCTCATTATCCGTGCGCCTTACATTACCATTGCGGGGCAGAGTGCCCCCGGCGACGGAGTTTGCGTGGCGGGCGAGAGTGTCTGGATCAATACGCACGATGTGGTGATACGGCATATGCGTTTCCGCCGGGGCGAAACCTTTGTAGGCCGCCGCGACGATTCCATCGGCGGTAACCCGATCGGCAACATCATGATCGATCACGTTTCGGCAAGCTGGGGATTGGACGAAAACATGTCGATGTACCGGCACATGTACAACGACAGCACCGGCGTGCAGGAGCAGAAACTCCCGACAGTCAACATTACCATTCAGAATTCGATTTTCTCTGAAACACTTGACACCTGGAACCACTCATTCGGAAGCACGTTGGGCGGCGAGAACTGCACGTTCATGCGTAATCTCTGGGCCAATAATGCGGGCCGTAACCCGTCGATCGGCTGGTTCGGGATATTCAATTTTGTCAATAATGTGGTGTTCAACTGGGTGCACCGCTCGATCGACGGCGGCGACTACCGCGCGATGTACAACATCGTGAACAACTATTTCAAACCGGGACCTGAAACGCCGAAAGACTCGCCGATCGGCTACCGCATCCTGAAACCGGAAGCGGGCCGCAGCAAGCTGAAATACCAGGTATATGGCCGCGCCTATGTGAACGGCAACATCATGGAAGGCTACGACAAAGTCACCAAAAACAACTGGGACGGCGGCGTGCAGGTGGAGGACCAGCCTAATGCGGGCAAATACACCGACAACATTAAATGGCACGAGCCGCTGCCCATGCCGCAGTTCCCGATCATGAGCGCGAAGGAGTCATTCGACTATGTGCTCTCCAATGCGGGCGCCACGCTTCCGCGCCGCGATCCTGTGGACGCACGCGTGACCACACAGGTACGTACAGGAAAGATCAATCCGTTGGATAATGTAAAATTGCCGGAGAAGCAGTTCGAGCACCGCCGCCTGCCCATCGATTCGTACAAAAACGGTATTATCACCGACATCTCGCAAGTGGGCGGCTACCCCGAATATAAGGGCACGCCTTACGCGGATTCGGACGACGACGGCATGCCGAACGACTGGGAAACCAAATACGGCCTCAACCCGAATGACCCTTCGGATGCCCGAAAGGATATGAGCGGCGACGGTTATTCCAACATAGAGAAGTTCATCAACGGCATCGACCCGAAGAAGAAAATGGATTGGAAAAACCCCAAAAACAACCATGATACCCTGGCATCGCTCAAAGGTGCGCCGGGCCAAAAATAGTATTGCTTTGGACAGACTGAGATACTTGGTTAAGGTGATGAAATTCGATACGGTCCTGTCTCTGACAGGATTGTATTTTCTTTTGGTACCCCTCGCATTCGGCCAGAAGAAGCCTAAAAGACCTTCACCGGTGGCATTGGCCGAAGACGGGCGACTGGCCTACGCGCCCGATTCGCTGGGCAACCGCATCGTGGATTTCTCGTACGCGGGTTACATGGCGGGCGCACAGGGGATCCCGGACGCACCCATTCGCGTGACCGTGCCTGCCCGCGCGGGCGACGCGACGGCGCGCATTCAGGCGGCGATTGACTATGTGGGTACGTTGCCTTTGGATGAGAACGGTTTGCGGGGTGCGGTGCTGTTGGGTGCCGGTACGCATCGCCTGTTATCAGGTATTGTCATAAGGAAATCAGGTGTGGTTTTGCGTGGTGCAGGAATGGGAGAGGGTGGAACTGTGCTGCTCGGTGATGGGCGTACGCGGGAAACGGTGATCCGTGTTTTGGGTGAAAATAATGTGGTGTTAAAACCTGAACTGCGCATTACGGATGCCTATGTGCCGGTGAATGCCATGCGTTTTGAGGTAGAAAATGCAGTTTCGCTCAAAATCGGGGATCGCGTCCGTATTATACGGCCTTCAACGGTAGAATGGATTAAAAGCCTGAAAATGGAAGAATTCGGCGGGGAAACCGGCTGGCTGGGCTGGAAACCGGGGCAGCGCGACATTACCTGGGACCGGACCGTGACGGCCATTTCCGGGAACGCCATCGCCATCGATGCGCCTGTAACGACCGCGTTGGAAGCGAAACTAGGCGGCGGGCAGGTGGTGCCCTACCAATGGAATGGGAGGATTAGTCATACAGGAATTGAAAACCTTCGGATCGAATCGACTTTTGATCCCAAAAACCTGAAAGACGAAAACCATCGCTGGATGGGGATCACGTTCGAAAATACCGAGAATGTCTGGGTAAGGCAGGTTACTTTCCGGCATCTCGCGGGTTCGGCAGTGGCGGTTTATGAATCGGCTTCGAAAGTAACGGTGGAGGATTGCAAGTCGCTCGAACCGGTGTCGGAAATTGCCGGGCAGCGGCGGAATACGTTTTTTACCCAGGGCGGGCAGACACTTTTCCAGCGCTGCTACGCCGAGTATGGAATGCATGACTTTGCCACCGGCTACATGGCGCCCGGTCCGAATGCATTCGTGCAATGCGAGTCGCGCTTGCCGAATGGTTTCAGTGGTGCGATCGATAGCTGGGCTTCGGGCGTACTGTTCGACATTGTGAATGTGGATGGTAATGCACTGAGTTTTAAAAACCGGGGTCAGGACGGGCAAGGCGCCGGGTGGACGGCCGCTAACTCGGTTTTCTGGCAATGCGCTGCTTCCCGGATCGAGAATTTCGCGCCGCCTGGTACGCAGAACTTTGCATTCGGAGCCTGGGCAGCGTTTGCCGGGGATGGTTTTTGGGAAAATGTGAATGAGCATATCCAGCCGAGGAGCCTCTATTTCGCGCAGCTGGCAGAGCGCCTGGGCAAGCAGGTTTTGGCAAGGGCTTTCCTGGTTCCCAAAGAAACCGAAGCATCGAGCAGTCCGAGCCTGGAACAGGCGGCCGCATTGGTGGAGGGCTCTCACCAGGCGGCGATGCCGCTCACCGACTGGATTGATCAGGCCGCGAAGCGCAACCCTATTACAGTAGCCGGACAGACGGTCAAATCCATTGACGAAATCGGGTTTACCCCAACAAAAAACACGAACACACTCCCTGCATTGACCATCCGCAACGGTCGGCTGGTCCGCGGTGATGCACTCGTTACAGGTGCGCGCCACGAGGTCCCCTGGTGGCGCGGGAGCATCCGTCCGCATGACGTGCGCGCCGCCAAGCCGCACATCACCCGCTACGTGCCCGGACGCGTGGGCAATGGGTTTACCGACGATTTACCGCAAATGACCGACTCGCTCAAAGCCCGGCACGTTACCGTAGTGGATCACAACTACGGCCTCTGGTACGATCGCCGTCGCGACGATCACGAGCGTATCCGCCGCATCGACGGCGAGAGCTGGCCGCCGTTTTACGAGCAGCCCTTCGCCCGGAGCGGGCAGGATGCGGCCTGGGATGACCTGAGCAAATACGATTTACAGCATTATAATGAATGGTATTGGGCCCGCCTGCACGAGTTCGCCGCACTGGCCGATCAAAAAGGACTTTTGCTCTACCACCAAAATTATTTCCAGCACAATATCCTGGAAGCTGGTGCGCATTACGCCGATTTCCCATGGCGCACTGCGAACAATATCAATGCAACTGGCTTCCCGGAACCTCCGTCTTATGCGGGCGACAAACGCATTTTTATCGCCGACCAGTTCTACGACATCGGCAACGCCGGGCGAAAAGCATTGCATCGGGCTTACATCCGGCAATGCCTCGACAATTTCGCCGGGCAAAGCAGCGTCATCCAGTTCATCAGCGCCGAATACACCGGCCCGCTGCATTTCGTGCAGTTCTGGCTGGACGTAATTGGCGAGTGGGAGCGGGAGAAGGGCAAAAACGCATTAGTCGCGCTGAGTACGACCAAAGATGTGCAGGATGCGATCCTGGCCGATCCGAAATACGCGGCCCTGGTGGATATCATCGACATTCGCTACTGGCACCGCCGCGAAAATGGCACCGATTATGCGCCGGAAGGAGGTAAAAATCTGGCACCCCGTCAGCATGCACGCATTCAGAAAGTTGGTAAGGTGTCGTTCAATTCCGTGTATAATGCGGTTTTGGAATACAAAAAGAATTATCCTGAAAAAGCGGTGCTTTATAATGCGAATGGCGCGGAGCAGCATGCCTGGGCGGTGTTGCTGGCCGGCGGCTCGGTCAGCGCGGTTCCGGCATTACCGGACGGGTTCCTCGAAGCGGTTTCTGGTATGGAACCTGCGGATTTGAAAGGTCAGTCAGCAACAAAAGAGCTTCCGCAGGATAATCGTCAGTATGTTTTGACCAAAGCAGGCGAGGGGTTGGTCATTTATCAGGAGGGTAAGGCGCCTCTGCAAGCGGACCTCACTCAATTCAAGGGCAATTATCAAATGCAGCGCATCGATGCGCGAACGGGGGCGGTGTCGGGTAGACCTGAGAAAGTAAAAGGAGGAAAAGTGATTTCGTTCGCTTCGAAAGAGGCTGATCCGGTTATTTATTGGTTTTCGAAAAAGTGATGGGGTATTTAAAAATTGGATTGGGAATAATAGGTGCCGGGCTGCTCGGCTTAACCGGCTGCGCACGTAAAACGGCCGGTCCGGCGGTGCTGAAAGCGGACGACTACAAGCACCACGTGACGTATTTCAACCGGATGGAGGATGAAAACCGCGTAAATGCGATCCCGAATGCGCAGTCGTGGGATTGGATGAAAGCGAACGTGCCGCTGTTCGATTGCCCGCAGGATAATTTCCGCGAAATCTATTACTACCGCTGGTGGACTTACCGGAAACACATTCACAATACGCCGCAGGGCTTTGTGATCACGGAGTTTATCGTCGACAGGAATTATGCAGATAAATATAATATGATCAGCTGCGCCCTCGGCCATCACATTTACGAAGGCCGTTGGCTGCACGATCAGCGCTATTTGAACGACAATGTGCACGTGTGGTTCCGCGGGAACGAAGGCAGCCGGATGAAAAAGCTGCTCAATTTCAGCAGCTGGACCGCCGACGCGCTCTATAACCGTTACAAGGTGACGCAGGACAAGGCATTCCTGCTCGATATGCTGCCCGATCTCGACTCGGAATACAAGGCCTGGGAAAAAGACCGCCGCACGGAAAGCGGGCTTTTCTGGCAAACCGACGTGAAAGACGGCATGGAAGAGTCGCTCAGCGGAGGCCGGCGCGAACAGAATGCGCGCCCGACTATTAACAGCTATATGTATGGCAATGCCAAAGCGCTTTCGGCTATCGCGGCATTGAAAGGCGACAAGGCAATGAGCGCCCTTTATCAAAGCAAGGCGGATACCTTGAAGCGATTGGTTAACAGTAAATTATGGAATGCCGACAGCGCTTTTTTCGAAACGGTAAAAAAGCGGGGAAAAGGGCCTTTTGCCGGTGTGCGAGAGGCTATCGGTTTCATTCCATGGTATTTCGACATGGCCGAAGAGAAGCATGATGCGGCCTGGAAGCAAGTGTCGGACCAGAATGGCTTTCGCGCGCCCTTCGGCCTGACTACCGCCGAGCGCCGCCACCCCGAATTCCGTACGCACGGTTGCTGTCAATGTGAATGGGACGGTGCCGTGTGGCCATTTGCCACTTCCCAGACGCTGACCGGCCTCGCAAACCGGCTCAATGCGCCGAAGCCGGAAGTAGTGGCGGATACGACGTATTTCGGGCTGCTGGAAAAATACGTGGAGTCGCAGTACTACCGCGGTAAGCCCTACATCGGCGAGTACCTCGACGAAAAGACGGGCTACTGGCTCAAAGGCGATCAGGAACGGAGCCGGTACTATAACCACTCTACATTCAACGACCTGATCATTACCGGCCTCGTGGGCCTGCGCCCTCGTGCAGACGAAGTTATTGAAGTAAACCCGCTGATACCGGATGGTAAATGGGACTGGTTCTGCCTCGACGACGTGCTTTACCACGGCAAGCACCTGACCATTCTCTGGGACCGCGACGGCAGCCATTACCGAAAAGGCAAAGGTTTGCAGGTGTTCGTGAATGGCAAAAAAGCGGGCTCGGCGGAGCGAATTTCGAAGATCTTGATCCAGCCATAGCGACACGTATTTTAATGAAAATATTCATACAGAACCTCACAATTTTAGTCAACTCATAACCCGCATCAACCTACATTTCAATGCACAAACCCATGCGAAGATCATTACTAAATTGGCTGCTATGCGGCTCCACGGCGCTTTTGGCGCTGTCCGTCAGTGCCCAGAGCTTTAAAGACGGAATCCTTGTTGACGAGAATATTTTTGAAACCGCCCCATTCCCCGAAAGCCATGCTTCGACGATCGCGGAAACGCCTGCCGGGCTGGTAGCGGCGTGGTTTGGCGGCACGAAAGAACGTAACCCGGACGTGGGGATATGGGTAAGCCGTTTGGAAAACGATAAATGGACGGCGCCCGTGGAGGTAGCGAATGGCATTGTGAACGAAAAACTGCGTTATGCTTGCTGGAACCCGGTTTTGTACCAGATTCCCAAAGGCGACCTCATGCTTTTCTACAAGGTAGGGCCGAATGTGGCCGGCTGGAAAGGCTTTTTGATTACTTCGAAAGACAATGGCAAAACCTGGTCGAAACCGGCCGAATTGCAGGAGGGGTATCTGGGACCTGTGAAAAACAAGCCGGTACTGCTCGCAAATGGTGAACTATGGTGCCCGTCGAGTACGGAGGGGGAGCAGGGCTGGCGCCTGCATTTCGAGGTGACGCCTGATTTTGGCAAAAGCTGGCGGAAAGTGGGTCCGCTGAACGATGGGAAATCCATCAAGGCCATTCAGCCCAGTTTGTTGACATACGTTAATGGAGATATGCAGATCCTTTGCCGCAGCCAAAGCCGCTCGATCGTCGAGTCGTGGTCAAAAGACGGTGGCAAGACCTGGTCGGAAGTGGTACCTTCGGCTTTACCGAACAACAACTCAGGAACCGATGCGGTGACCTTGAAGGATGGCAGGCAACTGCTCGTGTATAACCACGTGAAACCGCCGGCGGGTCAGCCGAAAGGCCCTCGCACGCCCCTGAACGTAGCGGTATCGAAGGATGGTAAAAACTGGGAGGCAGTATTGGTGTTGGAAGATTCGCCGATCAGCCAGTATTCGTACCCGTCGGTGATCCAGACCTCCGACGGCATGGTGCACATTGTGTACACGTGGCGCAGGCAGCGCATCAAGCATGTGAAAATCGACCCGTCCAGGCTGAAAGGCAAGGCGATCGTAGACGAACAGTGGCCTATTTGATTTGAAACCATGAAGAGAAGGAATTTTATGCATATCTGCGCGGCCGGGATGGCGGCTACGCCTTTTGCGTCGTGGGCGGAGGAAATGCAGGGCATGACGATACCCGCCAGCTCCAAAAAGTCGCGGTATAAGATCGCGGTCATCGATCTGATGATCCTGAAAAGGCAAAAACTGAGCGCGTTACCGCTCGCAGACGAGATCGGCGCGGATGGCTTGGAAGTGGATATGGGCGGGCTGGGCGACCGGCCGACATTCGACAATAAACTGGCCGATCCGGCTGTGCGTCAGCAATATCTGGACAAAGCCAAGGAGCTGAACCTGGAAATCTGCTCACTGGCCATGACCGGTTTTTACGCGCAATCATTCGCGAAACGCGACGGAGCGGAGAAGATGGTGGGTGATTGCATTGAAACCATGCAGCATATGGGTATAAAAACGGCTTTTTTGCCGCTCGGTATACAGGGGGATTTGGTTAAAAACCCGGAGCTCAGGCTGGCGATCGTGGAAAGGCTGAAAACAGTTGGCAGAATGGCCGAAAAGGCAGGGGTGGTGATTGGCATAGAAACGGCCCTGGATGCGAAAGGTGAAGTGGCGTTACTGAATGAGATTGGTTCAAAAAGCATTCAGATCTACTTCAATTTCTCCAACCCGCTGAAAGAGGGCCGTGACCTGTGCGAAGAGCTGCGTGTTTTGGGTAAAAACCGCATTTGCCAGATACATTGCACCGACGAGGACGGCGTTTGGCTTCAAAACAATACCCGCCTGGATATGAAAAAAGTGAAAGCGACCCTCGATAAAATGGGATGGAAAGGGTGGCTTGTGATCGAGCGCTCGCGTGACGCCAGCAAGCCGCGTGATGTAAAAGGTAATTTCAGCGCGAATACCGCTTTTATGAAAACCGTTTTCCAGTCCTGATTTACATCGTATCGGCGCATTTCGCCTTTTAACCATACCCATGTTTGCTCACTTTCGTCGGTATTTTATCGCTCTGCTACTTTTTGCCGGTCATTTCCAGGCTCTTTCTCAGGAGTTTCCGCTGGAAGAGTATAATTTGAAATGGACCAGCCAGAGTCGGAATTCCGGCGAATCGATGCCTTGCGGCGGCGGGGATATCGGGCTGAACGTGTGGGTGGAACAGGGAGATTTGTTGTTTTACATTTCACGAAGCGGTGTTTTCGACGAAAGCAATGTCTTTCCCAAACTCGGTCGCGTACGTGTGCGGCTTTCCCCCAATCCGTTCGAGGCGGGGGAAGTTTTTCAGCAGGAGTTGAAGTTGCAGGAAGGTTATGTTGAAATTACGGGTAAAAAAGGGCGACTAAGCGCGACCGTGAAGGTTTGGGTGGATGCTTTTCAGCCAGTTATCCATGTGGATGCGCAAAGTACGGCGCCCGTTTCTGCACAGGCCTGGTATGAAAGCTGGCGGACTGCCGATACCGAACTGAAAGGCAATGCGCGGAGCGCAAGTTCGTATAAATGGGCTGCACCCAAAGTGCCCGTTTTTGCCGATAGTGTAAGACACGAGGACAACGGTGTGCTGTTCTATCACCAAAACCGCGACTCCACGATTTTTGATGTCATTGTGAGTCAGCAAAAACTCAATGCCGTGAAACCGCAGCTCTGGAACCCGCTCAAAAAACTTACCTATGGTGGGTGGATGACGGGTATGGGCATGGTTTCCGATCGTTCCGTTACCACCGGCCGGTATGCCGATACTGCATTCAAAGGATTTGGACTGAGAAGCACATCGCCTTCCCGGCATGTTCAGTTGAGCGTTTACCTCCATACCGACCAGCAGAATGATATAGCTGTCTGGAAAAAAGGGCTTTGGGAAACAGTCGCAAAAGCAAGGCCGAATGCGAAAACGGGATGGATTAAAACGCTGGCTTGGTGGAAGCAATACTGGGAGCGAAGCTACATAGCGTTGAATACCAGTAAGAAAGACAGCTCGTCGGCCGTGTGGCAAGTCGGGCGGAATTACCAGCTTTTCCGCTACATGCTTGGGTGCAATGCATTAGGCAGCTACCCTACGAAGTTTAATGGCGGACTTTTTACGTACGATCCCATTTTTGTCGATACTTCCTATCATTTCAGCGCCGATCACCGGAACTGGGGCGGGGGTATTTTTACGGCCCAGAACCAGCGGCTGGTGTATTGGCCGATGCTCAAAAGCGGTGATTTCGATATGATGAAACCGCAATTCGAATTTTATCAGCGCATACTGGGTAATGCGGAACTGCGGACGCGGCATTACTGGGGGCATCAAGGTGCCTCCTTTACAGAGCAGATCGAGAACTTCGGCCTGCCGAACTATGCCGAATACACCTCCAAACGTCCTGCCGGTTATGATCCTGGACTGGAATACAACAAATGGCTGGAATATCTTTGGGATACCTCGCTCGAATTTTGCCTGATGATACTGGATCAGCAGCATTTCACCGGGGCCGACATTGCGCCATACCTGCCGTTGATCGAAAGCTGCGTCGTGTTTTTTGATGAGCACTACCAGTACCTCGCGGCTCAGCGCAGCGCGGCCAGGCTCGACCAGAACGGCCACCTGGTGCTGTTTCCCGGCAGTGCTGCCGAAACCTACAAGATGGCATACAATTCCGCGACAACCGTGGCGGGCCTGAAAACCGCGCTGGAAAGAATGCTCCAACTGCCTTCACAATATGGCAGCGGCGCGCAGCGCAAACACTGGGGTGAAATGCTAACCCGTGTACCGCCATTGAGCTTCCGGGAAATGCAGGGCCACCGTACCATCGCACCGGCGCGCGCGTGGGAACGCATCCAGAATACCGAAATCCCGCAACTGTACCCCGTATTTCCCTACGGCATTTACGGTATCGGCAAGCCCGACCTTGAAACTGCTGTCAACACCTGGAAATACGATACCGAGGCCATCAAAAACCGCAATCATACCAGCTGGCACCAAGACGGGATCTTCTGTGCGCGTTTAGGGTTGACCGACGAAGCGTCTGCATTAACGATTAAAAAGTTGCAGGACTCCGGCCGCCGCTTTCCGGCATTCTGGGGACCCGGCCACGACTGGGTACCCGACCATAACTGGGGCGGTTCGGGAATGATCGGTTTACAGGAAATGCTCATGCAAACCCACGGTGATTCCATCTATCTCTTACCCGCCTGGCCCGATGGCTGGGACGTACAATTCAAGCTCCACGCACCTAAGAATACGGTGGTGGAGGGCGAGTGGAAAGATGGTAAAATGGTGAATCTGAAAGTGACCCCTGTTGTTCGCGGAAAAGATGTAATTTGCTCTAAATGTGGTGTTTAAACGATTATAAACGTTTGCAAACGTTTATAATCGTTTAAATCGGATACCTCGCTTGACATCGCTTTGAAATAGTGCTAGTTTTGGTCGTAGTTAAATCTTCTCTCAAACAAAACCACGCACTTATTATGAATACGAACACAGAAAAATACGAACTGGCAACTCCACTTATTTATGGGACTGCCATAGGAACTCTTTGCGTTCCATTTGGTCCTCTCCTTACCTGCATTGGCTTTGTGGTTGGCGCAGGACTTGGTTACTGGTCCGACAAAAAGGAAAAGGACCAGCCCGGATCTCGGGAAAAGGGGCCCGTTGAAGACGATTCGACGAAATCTGTCTGTTCTCAATAAGGTCATTAGCGCTACTTAATGATTTATGGAAAAGTATTTCAACCAATATGCCATTTCTTTGGCTATTAGTCTGATCGGCTGTGCGTGCTACATGGTTTTTGTTGCGGTAAAGCAGGGTATTCAGAGCCTGCATGAGCGCGACGTAGTTGTTGTTTTTCTCGACTTTTTAGCGATTTGCTCGGCATTGAAAATCGTTTATCTGGCATTTGACATTACCCTTTGCAGACCGGATTCAAAGGTTGACTTGATATTTTTCGCTATGGGAGGAGTCATTGTGCTGTTGGTTGCGGTCAAGAACATTACATCTAAATTTAAGCTGGTAAGTGCTCACGAAATAAATTGCATCGTAGCCAATATATCACATAAATAAATCAATATTTTTTAGCTTTGTTTTCGATTGTTTTTCTTTTCTTTGTTTTATTGAAAGAGAGTAATCTAACAAGTTCAAAACAAAGCTTCGGGAATGTTGAACGGCCCATTTGTTCTGGCGATCGATCAGGGTACGAGTAGTACGAAAACCGTCATTTTTAATGAGAAGGGCAAGATTGTCGCGCGCGGAAGCGAGCCTTTGAAAACCATGTACCTCGACGAAGGGTTGGTGGAGCAGGATCCGCAAGAGATTTATCAGAACGTGCTGGCATCGGTCGGTCAATGCATTGCCGATTTCGTGGCGAAAGAGGGACGTATAGAGGATATCCGTTCGTGCGGTATCTCTAACCAGCGCGAAACCTTTGTGCTATGGGGTGAAACGGGAGAGCCGCTGCATCCGGCGGTTGTCTGGCAATGCAAGCGCTCGACAGGTGTGTGCGAGCAGCTACGTGCCGACGGAATGGAAGACCTGATCCGCCAAAAGACCGGCCTGCTGGCCGATCCCTACTTTTCGGGCTCTAAGGTAATCTGGCTCAACCGCTATCATGAAAAGGTGAAGCAAGCCATTGCGGGAGGCAATGCATTTTTTGGGACGGTGGATACTTGGCTGTTGTACAAGCTGACCGGCGGAGCGGCGTACCTGACCGATCATACGAATGCGTCGCGCACGCTGTTCTTTAACCTTGAAACCCTTTCATGGGACGAAGAGCTGATCCGGCTATTTGGATTGAATGGACTGCATTTGCCTCATATCCAGCCTTCTTCCTCGTACTTTGGCGAAACTGATTTTGCAGGTTTGCTGCCACAGGCCGTTCCGGTAACGGCAATGATCGGCGACTCGCACGCGGCGGCATTCGGCGAAGGATGTTTTGGGCCGGGCATCGCGAAGGCTACGCTGGGCACCGGTTCTTCGATCCTTATGAATATCGGTCCTGAACCCAAACCTTCGCATCAGGGAATGGTGACGACGATCGGTTGGAGCGCCGGGAAACATGTGGAGTATGCATTGGAGGGTGTGATCGTCACTTGTGGCGCAACGATCGAATGGCTCCGTACCCACCTCGGATTGTTCGGTGATGTGAAAGAAACGGAGGCAATGGCGCGGTCGGTAAAGGATAGCGGCGGCGTTTACCTGGTACCTGCGTTCAGCGGCCTGGGTGCCCCACACTGGGATATGAGCCGGAAGGCTTCGATTACCGGCCTGACATTCCATTCCAACAAGAACCACATTGTGCGTGCGGCGCTGGAATCGATTCCTTTTCAGGTCAAGGATGTAATCGTTGCGATGGAATCGGATACGGGTATCGCCTTGCAGGAATTAAAAATTGACGGAGGGTTAACCTCCAATAATTTCGTCGTACAAACGCTCGCCGATTTGCTGGAAAAACCGGTCGTTAATCTCGGATTTCCGGAAGTTTCCGCTTTGGGTGCCGCATATTTATCTGGTTTATATTCAGGTGTTTATCCAGATATTGACTATTTGAAAAAATTGAGTGAAAACCATTTATCAGTGTTGCCTGCCGGAAATGATAACGCAGTAAAGGCCGCTTATAGCGGCTGGCAGGAAGCGCTTGCGGTAGTGCCTCAGGTTTTGATAACGAATTGATCATGAAGTACTTTTTGATAATTGTTGCCCTTGTTTTTCTCGCCGTTCCGGTATCCGCGCAAGATCGCATCGAGCGGTGGGAGCGGTTCGAAGTGGTGCTCCCGGGGCCCCAGGCTGGGAATCCGTTTGCAGATGTCAGTTTTTCGGCTGAGTTTTCAAACGGTGTAGAGAAGGTCAGGGTAGATGGGTTTTACGATGGAAACGGTCAGTATAAGGTGCGGTTCATGCCCCGGAAGACGGGTGAGTGGAAATACAAAACATTCAGCAACAGCAAATCGCTCAATGGTAAAACCGGTTCATTCAGCTGCGTAGAGCCAGGTAAGGATAATCACGGGCCTGTGCAGGTAGCGGATACGTATCATTTTAAGTATGCCGATGGCAAACGCTACTATCCTTTTGGAACCACGTTGTATGCGTGGACTCATCAGCCCGAAGGATTGGAAGAAATCACGCTCAAAACACTCGAAAATGCACCGTTCAACAAGGTGAGGATGTGTGTTTTCCCAAAATATTACTCGCGTGTCGAAAATGAACCGCCATTTTACCCATATGTAAAAAAATCGGAAACTAAGGATGCGAAAGGGAAGCCAAAGTTCGAATGGGATTTCTCCCGGTTCGAGCCTTCGTTTTTTCAGCATCTGGAAAAGCGGATCGACGATTTGAAAAAACTTGGAATTGAGGCCGACGTGATCATTTTACATCCATACGATAAGGGTCACTGGGGCTTTGACAGTCTTGGTAAGGACAACGATCTCAAATACATCCGTTACCTGACGGCGCGCCTGGCCTCGTTCCGTAACGTGTGGTGGTCGATGGCCAACGAATTCGATTATGTAAAGACCAAGCCGCGGGCCGACTGGGACATTTATACCAAGGCAGTGGTGAGTGCGGATCCGTACGGGCATCTGTGTTCAATCCATAACGGGAGTGTTTACTATGATAACTGGAAGCCGGAGTTTACACACGTGAGTATCCAGAACGGCTCTGCTGTCGAGGATTTTGGTCGTGCCACATTGCTCAGAGATGTATTTTTCAGGCCGATGGTGTATGATGAAGTGTGCTACGAAGGTGATTTGCAGCAGCGTTGGGGGCATTTGAGCGGTGAGGAAATGACAGAGGCATTCTGGCAAGGAGTTATCGCAGGTACCTATGTGACGCACGGAGAAACTTATAAAAATGCCGGCGATACGATTTTTTGGGCGAAAGGAGGCCGGCTTATCGGCAGCAGTCCTGCCCGGATCGGTTTTCTGAGAAAGATATTGGAAGCTGCGCCGGGGCCATTGGAGTTGTCGGATCCGTGGAAGGACCACCATACGTCGCGCGCGGATAGCAGTTATTACCTGGTTTACTTCGGAAAAAATATGCAATCCGAATGGGAATTCAGTCTACCGCGGAAGGGCGGGCCCAAGGCCGGACGGAAGTTCAAAGTAGAGGTTATTGATACGTGGAATATGACCGTCGACGAGCGCCCGGAGGTTTTCGAAATCGCCGAGGCGGCCGACTATCGGATTTATGACAAAAATAGGACCTCGATCCGCTTGCCGGTTGCCCCATACCTGGCGCTGCGGATCAAGGAATATCGGGAATGATTAAGATTTTGATTGGTTAACATAGATAGTAAAGGATTAAAAAGACCGGATCATATCCGGTCTTTTTTTGTGGTTTTGTTTTGTAAATCGCATGTATTTGCTTAAATTTCGAAACAATTAGAATATAAACGAAAGTAAAATTCGTATTCTTTCACCGCGAAGACTGCTATTAGCTTTTCCTACGATGCATTCATGAAACCAGTGACCCTAGGCCTGATTCACACTTCGGCTACGCTTGTGCCGATCTTCCAGCAACTGTGCAGCGAACATCTGCCGGGCATAAATGTATTCAATATTGTCGACGACAGCCTGATCAAGGATGTGATCGCCAAAGGCAAACTTGCGCCCGGTACGGCACGTCGTGTGGTGGACTACGTAGCCTCGGCAGAAGCAGCCGGGGCGGATCGTATTTTGGTAACCTGTTCGTCCATCGGAAGGGCTGTGGAAGCAGCGGCGGCGCTTTCGTCCGTTCCCGTGCTTCGCGTCGACCAGCCGATGGCCGACCTGGCCGTTTCGAAAGGAACGAGGATTGGCGTGGTAGCGACCTTGCCCACTACGCTCGAACCTACTGTGGACCTCGTGAGGCGCCGTGCGCAGGTCGCCGGCAAAGAAATTCAGCTGACCAGTAAACTCTGCGAAGGGGCATTTGACGCGCTTATGGGAGGAAATCCGGGCCTGCACGACCAGATGGTAGCGCAGGCATTGCGCGAACTGTCTGCACAGGTGGATGTGATCCTGCTCGCGCAGGCATCTATGGCACGGGTAGTGGATACATTACCGGAAGCCGAGAAAACGGTCCCCATTATTGCCAGCCCGCCTGAGGCAGTCCGCTATCTTGCGTCCGTGTTCAATAAGGGGTTATGATGTTGATAATCAGGAAAATGTTCCTTGCTCTGGCGGGGATCGGTGTGGTGATGGCAGTCTTTGGCTGGTTGACACAGGTCGACGAGCTTTTCAGGGCAGCAGCACTCGGGACGGCGATTGGCTGGGCTGTGGGCATTGGCGCGGTTCCGTCTTTGCGGGGATACCAATACACCGCCTGGATCGCAGCGGCCGTTGTGGCAGGAATGACTTACCCGCAATCTTTTTTGCACATCGGCGATTTTGATCTCCGCAACAAGTGGCTCATTCTCATTGTGGTACAGTTTGTGATGTTTGGTATGGGTATTCAAATGAGCCTGCGCGACTTTTCGGAGTTAGCCACCTCCGGCAAAGGAGTTTTGGTGGGGCTATGCAGTCATTTTACCATTATGCCGCTCACTGGTTTTGCATTAACTAAGATCTTTCATTTTGATCCGGAAATCGCGGCGGGGATCATTCTGTTGGGTTCTTGTTCAAGCGGTTTGGCTTCCAATGTAATGGTTTACATCGCCCGTGCGAATTTGGTACTTTCCGTGGCCGTCACCGCTATGACTACACTGGCGGCGCCTTTCCTTACACCCTTTCTGATGAAAATCCTGGCCGGAACGCTCATTCAAATCCGTTTCCTGGACATGATGATGGAGATTATCAAGATCGTCATTGTCCCCATCGGCGCCGCCTTGATCCATGACTTTTTGAAAACGGCATCGCCGCCGGGAAAGAGAAACGTTTATAGTATAGCGTCAGTTTGTCTGGCGTGGCTTGGCGCTTTGCTGTTAGGCTTGTGGTCGTGGCTCTCCGGGGTTGTTTCGGAAACGGTATTGCAATCGCTGGAAGTGTTGTCGTTCTTTGCCGGCGCGGTACTGGTCGGGTTGATGTACCATATGATCACCCTGTCATTTCGAAATCTCGATCGGTACATGCCCTATGTTTCGATGTTTGGCATTGTTTATTTCACGACCGTCACCACCGCTGCCGGCCGCGATAACCTGATGCAGGTCGGATTTTTGCTCTTTTTCGTATCGGTCGTGCACAATTCGGCGGGGTATTTCTTTGGTTATTGGCTAAGCAGGCTGCTCGGTTTGGATAAGGCCTCTGCCCGGACCATGGCGTTTGAAGTAGGTTTGCAGAACGGAGGAATGGCCTCGGGACTGGCCGGTACGATGGGGAAACTGGGCACTGTGGGGCTTGCTGCCGCTGTTTTCAGCCCATGGATGAATATTTCCGGGTCGATTTTGGCTAATTATTGGCGGAAGCGGGAGGCTGATAGCCGGATTATTGCTGTTACATCCCTCCGGGATTTCAAGGGAAGTGAGGAAGCATGATGCTTCTACCAATGTTACGTGCCTGCTGTCACTATCCAAGCAAAATGCTAAATCGCGTAAGCGATGTAGTATTGGTAGAAATATAGATCAGCAATAGTTCGTAAATGCCGTAGGCATGTAACAGTCGTGGGATAGGATCGGTAACTGAGATACTATCGAGGTATAGTCCTGGTGAGAGGTAATTGGATTCAGCGTGTGATATATTTTAAATCTTGACGGACGCGGTACAAAATGATGGGGGTCTGCGAATTTGCGCAAACGTCAGTAAGACTGTGGCTTTGTTTTATTACTACCTGTCGAATCGTTGAAGCCATTCGTTGGATCGATCCAAGTCGAAGCGATTGGCGCCGTAGTGGTGGAACGGATGGCCGTTGGATGCTCGAATGGGCCTGAGGATTGTATTGAGTTTTATGTACAGGTCTGGACATTCATTTCCGCTCCCCATCTGAGGTTGAGGACCCGCCTGGATAATAACGCCGCCCGAATAGGGGTAAATCGTGAATTGGTCACCAAAGTGTGTCTGCAAAGTGGAAATGCCACCGAGTTGGGCAACAAAAGGCTCACTCAGTATGGTCAGCCAGTTTATGCCCTTGATTCCTTTCGCACAATTCATAGAATGAACGGTTGGGTAGTCCACCTCCAAGCCCGGGAACTGCTGAGCAATTGAGAATACCGTTTGCTCATGGCGCTCCCGCGTTGCATTCGCCAGGGATTCGATGATCGCCAACCCACCATAACCATGGATCGGTTTCACCTCGCGGACCCAACGCGCAACCGTTGCGACGAAACTATCTTCTTGATTGTCAGGGAAAAAATCGATAGGGAACAAGGCGGTGAAATAACTCAAATGTTCGATACGATCCTTCCATTCAGCCAAGCCAAGAGCCTCCACACGATAATCACTTGCTTCGCCGTGTACCGCTCCCCCGTGTGCAATGAACTCCCAAGAAGCATCGGCCGGCGTCGAAAACAAACGCTCCCGGAACTCCGTTAGCAAATTACCCTTTACCCTGGCCCATGTGAATTTCGGCGGAATAGTCGTCCATCGGAGCCGGTCGCCACATTGTCGGAGGTAGTCAGCGAGCAACGTCATGATGTTCTGGCGCACATCGTTTTCGTGCGCGCCACGGAAATACAGCGTTACCAACAGACCGATCCGGACGACGGCTTGGCCCTTTTCTTTGACCGTAAGGGAATCGTCACGATTGAGCTTTTTAGAGTTTGTCATGTGTAAACATTCACAGTCAGGGTTCTATTTTGCTGCAAAATTCAAGAGCTGCAACAATGTCTTCGTGCTGTAATGGCGGGAAATCTCGAATAATTTGCTCGACCGTCATACCACATTCCATCCGACTAGAAATGTCGGTTACAGTGATTCTTGTTCCTCGAACACACGGTTTTCCAAACCTTATCTGAAGGTTAATGTCGATCCGTTGCTGACTGTCGTGCATTAATAGAGCGGGGTTTTAATTTACAGGAAAATGTAAAACCCGGACGACATTTCATGGGGTCGTTTATTCAGTTGCTCGCCTGGATTATTATCCGATTGATTGCGGAGGACTGGCCGCAGATCTATCTGCCATTCGCAGCCACTTCAAAATATTCCTCCCCGCCAACCTGCCCACCTTTAAAATTAACTTCCAACCCATCCGCAGGCGACTCAGGTGCGAATGCGCGGCAAAGTGGCGCGCCGGGGAACAGCGGGGCGATCATTTCGACAGCTTTGATACCGAGCGCCCGTGCTACCACGCCCGAAGTGTCGCCGCCGGCGATGATAAGGCGCTGGACGGGGATGGTGGCAATTACCTGCCGGGCAATTTGACCCAGCACGTGGCCGTAGAGGGAGGAAGTGAGGCTTTGGATTTCAATGGATGATAAACCCTTGTTTTTAAGTATGTTGTTTGCCTCGATAAATCGCTCGTCCTGTGTGCTTCGCGCGGTGTGGATGATGGTGTTTTTGCCATTTTTGATGAGTCGGACGGCCTTTTCGACTTCACTCAAAAAGGCCGTATCATGCGTTCCTGCCGCGATAGCGGGTGTGTCGAGCGTGATCTCTTCGAAGCCGTGGGCTAATGCGTAGTCGATTTGCCGGGCGGTGACAGGGGAACAGCTGCCGGAAACTACCAGTAAGGGTGAAGCATTGCCGGGTTTGGGCCATTGCGTACGCTTTTGGGTGATCCCTTCTGCATTCCAGAGGCCGGTCAGGGCCATTTCTACCCCGGATGAGCCTACTGAAAAGTGCGGAGATTCGCGGTTTCCGTACGGGTCGATCAGTGCGCCGATACCGGGCATCTGGTGTTCGTAAAGTGCGTCGAAAAGAACAATGTCGTTTTCTTTGAAAATGCTTGCGAGCGATGCGGCCGTTTCTTCATGCGGCTTTTCTATTTGTAAAATATCAATCAGCCCGCATGATTTTTGAGTCTGCTTGCTCAAATGCAGCCGCAGATCGCTCTCGTCGGCTGGCGTGGTCGGGTGTTTGCTCATGCTCGGGTGGCGGTCGAGGCGGTGGATGTGTCCATTACTGCCGATACCCATCCGGGCAAACAGGTTCCCGAATGCGCAATAGCGTCCTAGGGAAGGCGCTGCTACGACCAGGGATATGAATTTGGGGTCAAATACCTCTGCACCAATGTCTATGGCCTTGCCAATGCTGCCGATCGCATGGGACGAATCGAACGTGGAGCATACTTTGTAATGAATATGCCGCGCGCCCGTATTTTTGAGCATTTCGAATGCGGGCCGGAGTGCCGTCTCCATTTGGGCGGGCGTCATGGCCCGCGTCATACCCGCGATCCCGAATGCGCGTATGTGCGGGAAGCGTGCCAGATCGTCAGCGGTCGGAGGCTCAATGAACAGGGCAGTGCGGATTCCCGCTCGTTCGAGAATTTCCAGGACGTCGGTGGAACCGGTGAAATCGTCGCCGTAGAATGCCAGCAGCAGGTCGTTTGGGGTCATGCGCGGTCGAATTGCAGTTTTCCAAACTTTTCAACGGATTGCGCAAACTCCGGATATTGCCTTGCCGCATCGTGGAGTGTGAGGCCGTTCACCGCAGCTTGCCAGGCTTGCTGCAATGCGGTAACGCCTGCCGCAGCTCCGCCGGGATGCGCCATAATGCCTCCTCCGGCCATGTAGAGCAAGTCGGTGGTTGAGGTACGCCGGTAGGTTTCGAATGCCTGTCCGCCCCATTGACCCGAAGAAACCACCGGCAAAACGGGCTTATCCAGCGGCGCGGGATCGAGGCATGAGGCGATAGACCGTACCACCGAATCGTCCGATTCCCAGAATTTGTTCTGAATTCCATTGACATGCAGCTGGTCGACCCCCGCAAGTCTCCAAAGTTTCTGGTATGCCGGAAATTCGATTCCCAGCAGCGGGTGGCGGTTCAGCATACCCCAGCCATTGCGGTGGCCGTGAATGGCGAGCTCCCCGAGGTCACAGATACGCTTGGAGCCTGCCAGGCCAACGCTGTTGAGGCTGATCATCGCGCAACTCCCGCCCGATCGCACGATGTGTTCATATTTCCGGAGCATGGGGTCCATTTCATCGCTGATATTGAACGCGTACATGACTTTTTTGCCCGTCCGGTCAGCGTGGCGGTTGATCACCTCCATCACGGCATGCACACGTTCCTCAAAGTGGGAATTGGCTGTGGACGCCATGAGTTCGTCGTCCTTGATGAAGTCGATGCCCGCCTGCGCAAGCGTCCCGACTATTTCGGCTGTTTGGGCAGGTGTGAGGCCAACGCTGGGCTTGATAATAGTGCCGATGAGCGGACGTCCGGTGGCGACGTTGGTAAGCGACCGGCACCCTTCGATGCCGAACTGCGGGCCGCGGTATGCGGCCGCATATGACGCGGGAAAATGAATGTCCATCAGTTTCAGCCCTGTAAACTGCGTGATTTCGTAAAGGTTTCCCTGTAAGGTCGATACAAGGGTAGGGAGGTTATGGCCAAAATTTTCAACCGACCACGATACTTCCACCAATGCCCGGCGGTAAAGGCCATCCGGCGACGCGGCACCGGGCATTGCCGGTTCTGAAACCGTTTCCAGCGGCTCAATGTGCTCCACGCGGGCGGCAAACCGATTTTTGAGTTCTTCGGTTTCGCCTGGTACGGCTACGAACGTCCCGGACGATTGCTCTCCGGCCAGTACTGCTGCCGTTTTGTCCAATGCATAGGGCGTCTCAATGTAGTACCGTGCGGTAATTCTTTCCATTTATTTCCTGGTAATCTATTTTATGCTTACGAATGTAGTGCTTTTTAATTCGATTTAAAGGCTATTTACTGGCTGGTTTACGCGTCATTCAGTGACAAAAACTGGTTTTTAACAATTTTTTATAAAAATAAGATAGAAAATATTTATAAATGTTTTTTTTAAAATAAAATTGTTCCTACTTTTCGTAAAAATTAGAATATAAAAGAAAAAAAAAGAAAATCACTACTTCCCTAATCGTTTGAAATGTTTATGAAACAACTCTTACGCATCATTCTGGTATGCCTGCTGGTAACCCCGGCCGTCCATGCGCAGACGCTGTCCGTGAAGGGCAGGGTAACGGGTGTGAGCGATGCCGACCCGCTTCCGGGTGTGAGCGTCGTGATCAAGGGCACGCAGCGCGGAACCACCACCAATTCGGACGGTGCGTTCCAGATCGAAGTGCCTGATCAGGCTACGGTGCTGGTATTCAGCTTTGTAGGTTACAAATCTGTGGAAGAAACAGTCGGTGCGCGTGCCGACATCGGCGTGAGGCTTGTGCCCGAAAACAAATCGCTGGAAGAGGTGGTAGTGGTTGGTTACGGAACGCAGAGCAAGCGGGCGGTGACCGGCGCCGTGATTTCGGTGAACTACGACAAATTCAAGGACCGTTCATTCAGTAACGTCAGTCAGTCGCTGGCAGGGACGTTGCCCGGCGTCAACATATCGCAATCGCAGGGAGCACCGGGGGCTTCGCCGGTGATCAAAATCCGGGGGATCAGCTCCATTACCGCTGGTACCAGTCCGCTGATCGTCGTGGACGGCGTGCCGCTGGAAAATTTTAACCTGAACCTGATCAACCCGCAGGATATCGAGTCCATCGAAGTATTGAAAGATGCTTCATCGGCAGCGATTTACGGTTCGCGCGGATCGAGCGGGGTAATTATCGTTACCACCAAAACCGGTAAGCCGGGTAAAGTGAATGTGAGTGCCAATGTCGAATACGGTTCTCAGAAAGTAACGCGCCGCGTGAAAATGATGGACGCGCAGCAGTATATCGAAACTTATATCGATGCTAAAAACAACGCATGGACGGCCCAGGGCGGAAAAGCCAACGATCCGAACAGTGCCCGGCCAGCCACATTGCGCATTCCGGAGGATTTCACCACCAATCCGCAGCAATTCGGAAAAGGTACCGACTGGCAGGACGTGATGTTCCGGACCGCGCCTTCGTTCAATGCGCAGGTGACCGTGGCGGGAGGCACCGAAAAGACGCAGTATATGTTCTCGGGCGCTTACCTGGACCAAACAGCGGTGCTCGACGCCAACTATTACAAACGTCTCTCACTTCGTTCGAACCTGAAAACACAGATCTCGAAACGCCTCAGCGCGGGATTGAACATTGGTATAACCTCCATTTTCGATCGCACGGAGGGAACGCAGGGCAAAAGCGATGTGATCAGCCTTGGTTTGCAAAGCGACCCTATTTTCCCGGTTTACAACGAAAACGGCAACCTGGGCTTCCGCGACCCGAACTCGACCTGGTTCCGGTTTACGCAATATGCCGATATGAACCTCTGGCATCCCTACTCGCTTACCCGCGAGGTGGACAAGGGGCGGAAGTCCTTCAACACGCTGGCGACGGGCTACCTGGAATATGAACTCACCGACGGCCTGCGGTTCCGTACCAGCCTGAGCGGCAACCTGTACAACATGCGCAGCAATTTTTACTGGAATGACAAGCAGAAATATGGCTACTCCGCCGTGCTGGCAGCACAGGGCAATGCAAGCGACGCATACATGCTGAACTGGCTGAGCGAGAATACATTGACGTATGATAAGAAGTTCGGAGAGCATGCATTCACCGGGCTGCTGGGCTACACCAGCCAGAAGCAGCGCGACGAAACAATGTACGTGGCAGCCAATAACTTCCCGAATGACCTCGTGCACACGCTCAATGCGGGCACGGTGACGGCGGGGAATACGACAGCCAGTGAATGGTCGCTGTTATCGTACCTCGCGCGGGTTCAGTATAATTTCAAAAACCGCTATTTTCTCACGGGTGCGCTGCGCCGCGATGGCATGTCGCGCTTCGGGGAGAATAACAAATGGGGTTATTTTCCGTCTGTTTCAGCGGGTTGGTTGATTTCCGATGAAGCGTTTATGGCCGGGGCCACCGCGGTGAACAATCTGAAACTCCGGGCTAGCTACGGTGTGACCGGCAACAACCAGATCCCGAACTACGGGGCAATCAGCCTGTTGGCTGCGGCGCAGTATGTGAATGGTTCGAACCTGGCCAATGGATTGAAGGTTAGCAGCCTTGCAAACCCCAATCTGAAATGGGAGAAGACCAATCAGTTCAACGTAGGTGTGGACCTGGGCCTCTTCAATAACCGCATCAATCTTTCTGCGGAATATTACAACTCGCTCACCCGCGACATGCTGCTGTTTGTGCCGGTGCCGGACATTACCGGTTTCTCGACCCAGCTGACCAATATCGGCAAAATGCGTAACCGCGGTGTAGAATTGAATATTTCAACCAAAAACCTCACGGGCGCATTCACCTGGACTACTGATTTCAACATTTCCAGGAACCGGAATAAGGTACTTCAACTCGGCCCGGGCAACGCACCGATCCAGTATGTCGATAACGTCGTGACCGTGCGTACCGAAGTAGGCCAGCCTGTTTCGAACTTCTACGGCTACATTTTCGACGGGGTTTTTAAAAACCAGGCGGAAGTCGACGCTTACCCGCACCATGCGAGCACTACGCCGGGCGACCCGAAAGTGCGTGACGTGAATGGCGATGGGAAGATCAGCGATGCGGACCGCACGATCCTGGGCAACTACCAGCCGAATTTTATCGGCGGTATCACCAACACGGTGGGCTACAAAGGCTTTGAACTGTCGTTCCTCTTCCAGGGCTCGTTCGGCGGAGAGATTGCCAACAACAATGTCCGTTACCTCGGTACCTGGGACAATGGCCGCAACTTTTTTGCCGATATGTACAACTACTGGCGATCGGAGAGCAATCCGGGCGATGGCCGGCATTTCAAACCGTCGGTGAACTACCTCGGGTTGCAGAAGCAGTTTTCTTCTTACTGGGTCGAGGACGCTTCGTTCGTGCGCCTGCGTAACGTGCGCATATCGTACTCGCTACCGGCCAAATGGGTTTCCAAGTTGAAAGTGAGCGGCGCGCGGGTGTATGTGAATGCGGAGAACGTGCATTTGTGGAGCAAATACATTGGCTATGACCCCGAGAATACGACTTACGGAACAACGTCCTATTCTTCGAGCATGGAGACTTCGAGCTCGTACAGCAGCGGCAATGCACCCGTTCCCGGGGCATTTCAGGGAGTAGATTATGGGTCCTATCCGTTGCCGCGGGTGATCACTGTTGGGATTAAGGCTGATTTTTAAGGTTTTAATGCCACGAAGACATCGCAGCAGCGCACCGCGAAAAGTACGCGAATGCCTTCGTGGCTAAAAAAGAAGAAAATGAAAAAATATATCAAATCCATAGCCCTGGCGGCGCTCATTGCAAGCACTTGGAGCTGCAAGGACTCATTTCTGGAACTGGCACCGGTATCCAACCCGAGCGCGGAGAATTTTTACAAAACCAAGTCGGATTTCGACATCGCCACCAACGCGGCGTACAACACGCTTTACACCGTGTACCACCCGCAAGGCCCCGTTTCTTACGCGGGTGAGCTGATGTCGGATAATGTCACGATCTTCAATATTTCCGGTAACCAGGCTGACAAATGGCAATTTCGCGACTACACGCTCGCGCCGGCCAACACGATGGTATACCAGTTCTGGCAGGACTTTTACCGGTCGATCTACAACCTGAACATCATTCTCGACAAAATCCAGAATGCGGATCTCGACGCGACCTATAAGGCGCAAACGCAGGGTGAAATGCTTTTCCTGCGCTCGCTGTACTACTATAATATGGTGCAGCTATGGGGCGATGTGCCACTGGTAACCCGCCCTGTGAGCGCCGCCGAAGCCTACGACATTCTGCGCACACCGGTGACGGAGGTCTACGCGCAAATCACGAAAGACCTGGCGGAGGCCAAATCCAAACTACCCGCCACATCGACCATCTCCGGACGGGCAACCAAAGGTGCCGCGCAGACGCTGCTTGGAAAAGTATACCTCGCGATGGGCGACAAAGCCAACGGCGTGAAGGAGCTCAAAGAGGTTTACGATAGCAAGCAATACGACCTTGTGCCGTCATACGCATCGCTTTGGGACCCAAAAACAAAGAATACCAAGGAGTCGATCTTTGAAATTCAGTATCTGGGCGGCTCGGCGACAGCACCTTACAGTAATTATTACCTCGAATTCTTCCCCAATTCCAATGCACTGGGCTTCTACGGTGCGGGTATGAACCAGGTGGTGGAGGATATCTGGAATGAGTACGAAAAGGGCGACGGCCGCCGCGAAGCTTCAATCGACACGGGATTTACGGACGCCAAAGGCAACTTTACCAAGGCCAAATTTCCTAAAAAATGGCAGGATAAAACCGCGCCGCTGATCAACCAGAACATCGCGGCCAATAATAATTTCATGGTACTGCGCTATGCCGACCTGCTGCTCCTGCTTTCCGAGGCTACGGGCGATCCAGTTTACCTCAACCAGGTGCGCAAACGGGCCGGATTGCCATTGTACGGGGAAGCCGGTTACCCGGCGAAGTACAACACGGTAGCGCTGGCCGTCGAGCACGAGCGCCGCGTAGAACTCGCGTTCGAATTCCATCGCTGGTTCGATTTGAAAAGGACCAATCGGGTGATCGATATCCTCACCGCAAAGGGCAAGCCCGTAACCCAGAATAAGCTGGTGTTCCCGATCCCGAACATTGTCCGGGACCAGAATGCCAGAATCACGCAGAATGCAGGGTATTAGAATGCTCAGACTAATGAATCGTAAACTATTAGCACTTCTTTGTGCCGGTTTTATCGCCGGCACAATGCCTGTTTATAGCCAGCAGCTCAAAATTTCGGAAAACAGACGGTTTTTTACGGACGAGGAGGGGAAGCCCTTCTTCTGGCTGGCCGACACGGGTTGGCTGCTTTTCAACCGGCTGACCCGCGAGGAGGCGGATCGCTACCTGACGGACCGGCAGCAAAAGGGCTTCAATGTGGTACAGGTAATGGTAGTGCAGGCATTGCGTACGGTAAATGTGTATGGCGATTCGGCGTTGAGCAACCATGATCTGAGCAGGCCGAAGGTGACAGAGGGCAATGCTTTTGAAAATCCGGAGGCATACGACTACTGGGACCATGTCGATTACGTCGTCGGGAAGGCGGCCGAAAAGGGTATTAAACTCGGGATGGTGCCCATTTGGGGAAATGCGGTGAAGAACGGGCGCACCAGTGCTGGGCAGGCGAAGGCCTATGCACAGTTTCTGGCCCGTCGCTACCGTGGCCGGCCGAATATCGTCTGGCTCAATGGCGGGGACATTCAGGGCGATGTTGTTCCGGAGGTATGGGAGGCGATAGGTACCACATTGCGGGCCGAAGACGCCGGTCACCTCATTACTTTTCATCCGTTTGGCAGAATGCAGTCTTCGAAATGGTTTCACGATAGCTCGTGGCTGGATTTCAATATGTTCCAGTCGGGGCACCGCACTTATGCTCAGGATCATGAAGCCAAAGATCTTCGGTATGGCGAGGACAACTGGCGCTACGTCGAAGCCGACTATGCGCGTACGCCGGTGAAACCGGTGCTGGACGGCGAGCCGTCTTACGAAAACATCTGGCACGGCCTGCACGACAAGACATTGCCTGTGTGGACGGCCGACGATGTGCGGCGGTATGCTTACTGGTCGGTGTTTGCGGGTGCGTGCGGGTTCACGTACGGGAACAACGGGGTGATGCAGATGCGCTACGCGCGGGACCCCAAACTGCCATCCTGGGAGGAGGCTATTCATGATCCCGGCGCGGGCCAGATGATGCATTTGAAAAACCTGATGCTCTCGAAGCCCTATTTTGAACGTGTGCCGGACCAGTCGCTGATTGCTGAAAACGGGGAGCGGTATGATCGCTTGCTGGCCACACGCGGGAGAGATTATGCATTGATCTACACCTGGAATGGCAGGCAGATGAAAGTCAATATGGGTAAAATAGGCGGTTCCAAAGTGAATGCCAGCTGGTATGACCCGCGCACCGGCGAAACAAAAGTTTTAGGAAAAGTTGAAAACAGAGGAGTTAAAACATTTAACCCGCCCGGGGAGGTTAGAAACGGGAACGATTGGGTTTTGGTGTTGGAAAAATAACGCTATGCAAAAAGAATTGACAGGAATGCTGGCCCTATGCCTGGCAGTGGGCGCGGCCAATGCGCAGGATACGATCCGCTATACGGGCAAAACACTCGTGAATGTCGATTACCATCACGGCCAGCTGAGCCCGGCTATCGGCGTGCATTCGTACCAGACGTTGCGTGCCAACCGGACCGATGCGAGCAGGGATTCGGCTATCACCTGGACCTATAACCACGCGCCGATGCTGGCGTACTGGAATGGTACATTTTATCTGAATTACCTCAGCAATCCGGTAGGAGAGCACATTCCGCCCGGACAAACGCTTTTGCAGACCTCTAAGGATGGTAAAACCTGGACCAGGCCTGTGGCGATATTCCCGCCTTACAAAATTCCCGACGGTACCCGGAAGGAGGGGCATCCGGGCGTGGCCAAAGATTTGTATGCGGTGATGCACCAGCGCATGGGTTTTTACACATCCAAAACCGGCCGGCTGCTCACATTGGCCTATTTCGGCATGGTACTGGACGCGAAAGACGATCCGAACGACGGCCACGGGATCGGTAGGGTGGTAAGGGAGATCAAAAAGGATGGAACCTTCGGCCCGATCTATTTCATCAGGCATAATGCTTCCTGGAAACAGCCTTCGGACTATCCGATGTATACCGAAAGCAAGGACAAGGGCTTCATTGAAGCTTGTGATGAGCTGCTGGGCAATAAACTGGTAACGCAGCAATGGGTCGAGGAGGCCGATCGTAACGATCCGCTGATCAGTTTGAAAGGAGAATACAAGGCGCTTAGCTACTATCACTTGCCGGATGGCCGGGTGGTGGGCCTTTGGAAGAATGCATTGACCAGTATCAGTAAAAATGAAGGCAAAACGTGGCTGTACAACCCTAAACGGGCGCCGGGTTTCGTGAATAGCAATGCCAAAATATGGGGGCAGAAGACGTCCGATGGTAAATATGCGACGGTTTACAATCCATCCGAATTCCGCTGGCCGCTCGCGGTTTCAGTCAGTGACGATGGGTTGAATTACAAAAACCTGCTGCTTGTGAACGGCGAGATCACTTCGATGCGGTATGGCGGCAACTATAAGTCTTATGGCCCGCAATATGTTCGAGGCATTTCCGAAGGCGACGGTACGCCGCCCGACGGCAATCTCTGGGTGACTTACAGCATGAACAAAGAGGACATCTGGGTCTCGGAAATACCCGTGCCCGTACGTGACAGGGCCGAAAAGCACGCCGCCGACCGTTTTGCGCAGATGCCGGAAGGTAAAGAGTTGAACGACTGGAACATTTATAGTCCGCTGCAAGCGCCGGTCGGTATCGGTAAAGGGCAGAATGGCAAGGCACTGCTGATCAAAGACGCCGACCATTTCGACTATGCCCGGGTAGAGCGTGTGATCCCGGCGACCCAAAAGCTGATCGCCGAATTCTCGGTCACACCAAGCCAGGACGACACCGGTTTGCTCGATATTGAATTTCTCGACGCAAAGGGTACGCCGGGCATTCGTTTGTCTTTTGATTCGACGGGCGTGTTCCGGTTGAAAGCAGGGTATCGCAACAAAACGCTGCTGCCATATCAGCAAGGAAAACGCTACGACATTAAAGTACAGGCCAATACCGTGACGCGGCTTTACACCGTCGTGGTGAACGGCAAGCAGGTGGGTACGGGAGTACTTTTCGCTCCGCTGGAAGCTGTAAGCCGCATTGCATTCCGCACGGGCGATACCCGTCGGTTTCCGGATGCCGATACGCCCACCGACCAGATGTACGACCTGCCGAATGGCGGAGTCCAAGACCGGGAAGCCGTTTATCAAATTGATTATCTGATTACCAAGTCATTTTAATGCCGGTTATTGCTCAAAATGCATGGCCGCTTTCTAAAAATATGAAAACCACTAAAACCATTATGGCGCTTTCGCTGGGCCTTTCGCTCAACGCTTTTGCACAGGAAAAGGCGCTTGTAAACACTTCACAAAGCAAATTTGCCAAACTGCGCGGTACCGATATGGCCGCCGTGCAGTGGACACAGGGTTTCTGGGCCGACCGTTTCAAAGTATGCCGCGAAACGATGGTGCCGCAGCTATGGAAAACCTACACCGATCCGAACCTCAGCCATTCGTTCCGTAATTTCGAGATCGCGGCGGGCCTGGAACAAGGCAATTTTAAAGGCCCTTCGTTTCACGACGGGGATTTTTACAAAACATTCGAAGCCGTGGCAAGCCTTTACGCCGCCACCAGGGACCCGAAACTGGACGAGCTCATGGACAAAACCATCGCCGTGATCGCCAAAGCGCAACGCGCGGACGGGTACATTTATACCAAGGCTATTATCGAGCAGAAGCAGCACGGGGAAGGCAAGATGTTCGCCGACCGTCTCAGTTTCGAGGCCTATAATTTTGGGCATTTGATGACGGCAGCCTGCGTGCATTACCGTGCCACCGGCAAGACGAGCATGCTGGACGTCGCCAAAAAGGCCGCCGATTTTCTGATCACCTTTTATAATGTTGCTACGCCCGAGCAAAGCCGTAATGCCATTTGTCCGGCGCATTATATGGGACTTTCGGAGCTTTACCGCACCACCCACGACGAAAAATACCTCACGCTCGTGAAGCATCTCATTGCCATCAAAGGGGCCACCGAAGGCACCGACGACAATCAGGACCGTATCCCGTTCCTGAAACAGACCAAAGTAATGGGCCACGCCGTGCGCGCCAATTACCTGTATGCGGGCGTTGCGGATGTGTATGCGGAGACGGGAGACGAAGCGCTCCTCGCGCAGCTGCATACGATGTGGGATGACGTTACCCAGCATAAAATGTACGTTACCGGCGGATGCGGCGCCCTTTACGACGGCGTTTCGCCTGACGGAACTTCCTACAAACCCGATGAAGTGCAGAAGATCCACCAGGCCTATGGTCGCGATTACCAGCTTCCCAACTTTACCGCGCACAATGAAACCTGTGCCAACATTGGCAATGTCCTCTGGAACTGGCGCATGCTTCAAATCACCGGAGATGCCAAATACGCCGACATCGTGGAGCTTGCCTTATATAACAGCGTGCTCTCGGGTATTAATCTAAAAGGTGATAAGTTTCTATATACTAATCCATTAGCCTATTCCGACGCGTTGCCGTTCAAGCAACGCTGGGAGAAGGACCGGCAAGCTTACATCTCCAAATCGAACTGCTGCCCGCCGAATACCGTCCGCACCGTGGCGGAAGTGAGCCAGTATGCTTACAGTCTTTCCGATGCAGGCGTCTTCTTCAATTTATATGGTGGAAATACATTTCAATCGGCTGTCAGTGGTGGTCTGCTCCGGCTGACGCAAGCCACTGATTATCCGTGGAATGGTAAGGTTTCCATCACCATCGATCAAGCCCCGGGCAGTGCATTATCGCTGTTTTTCCGCATTCCGGGCTGGTGTAGTAATGCTTCTTTGGTGATTAATGGTAAAAAGGAAACCGCAAAACTGGCGTCCGGCTCTTATGCAGAACTTCGCAGGGCCTGGAAGTCAGGCGATAAGATTGAATTGGTGTTCGATATGCCCGTCAAGCTGATCGAATCCAATCCATTGGTGGAGGAAACGCGCAACCAGGTAGCGGTAAAGCGCGGGCCGGTCGTGTACTGCGTAGAGTCCATTGATTTACCGAAAGGCAAAACCATTTTCGACGTAGCCATTGCAGCTAAAAATAACTTTAAACCCGCATTGTTAACCATTGAAAACAGCCCGGTTATGAGCCTCCAAGGTGATGCGGTGCTAGTGGATAATTCGGATTGGAGCAAAAAGTTATATCGTGAAGTGTCCGTCGACGCGCCTAAAACTATTCCTGTGCGGCTGGTGCCGTACTATGCGTGGGGGAATCGGGGGCATGGGGATATGTCGGTTTGGCTGCCGCTGGTTAGGTGAAACAGGGTGAAGTTAGATGGTCTGGCAGCGTGAGGGGTAGTGCCGCGTATTTGTTGTTGCGTGCCTACGGCACTTTCGAACAACCGCGTGGTCGTTTTTGCTACCGATATTGCATCCCTGACGGGATTTTGACAAAGTCAAGTCCCGCTAGGGACGTAAAATTGGTAGAAATGGTGCTTGTTGATGTGGCATTTTAATGCCGTAGGCATGTGACGACGAAGGCGATCAAGCCCTCGCGATGCTATGCATTGTCCAGTAGAACGCCAGGATCAATGCCTAGTTTGTGATAGACTGCTTTGAGGAACGGTATGTCCGGGTCGCGTTTGCCTCGTAGAATTTGGATGAGTTTTGTCTTTCCTAAACCCAGCAAATCGGCGAGTCCGTCTTGCGTCAGATTAAGTTCAAAGCGCTTTTGCTCGACCATTTCGGGAACTGATTTTGTCATCGGAAAAGGGTAATGGATATCTTCATATGCCTGAATTGCCAGCGCGAGCGCTTCTATTTTGTCTGCTTCTGCATCGGATATATTTTCCTCACCCTTTTTCATTAGGATATTGAGTTCTTCAAGTGCAGTCTCATATTCTTCTTCTGAATGCAAAGTTTCCATATCGTATCCTACAATGTTGATAAATCCAACCCATCATACTGCTTGTGTGTGCCGATGAAGCGAATATAGAGAGTTCGTTTTTTAAAAATTATCCTTGCAACCAGCCTGCATTTGTTGCCGCCGATGTTAAAAACAAACAAACCGTTTCCTACGGAATCTGTGGCGTTGAATGTCTGTCTGACGGCAGCAAAACTAGCCCAGTTAGCTTTCCTGCTCTCTTTGTACCATTTATCCAGCGCCGTTCCCAGTTCCGGATTATCAATACAGAATGATTTTAGAGCTCTGCGAGAAACAACAACCACTAGTTTACTATTTGAAGTTACCGCTTCAATTTGTAAAACCTTAGTGCCGTCACGGAAATTTTATTCTCAAGTGCCATGCTTCAGTGAGTAAGCGGGCTAATTTACAACTCCCTTACCCAAATATTCCGGAAACTCACCCGACTCCCATGTTCCTGCAACTGCAACGGCAGTTTCGGGTCGTGGTAGTGGTACTTCGGGTAGCCCTGGTACACCATCGGTCCCTTCAATTCTACATGGTTTAAAATCAATACATTATTATGAAAGACCGTCATATAGGCGGGTTTTTCAACCGTTTTGTCAGCGCGGAAAACGGGCGCTTCGAAGATGACGTCGTAAGTCTGCCAGGTGAGGGGTTTGCGGGCGGCGTTGACGAGCGGGGCATGCTGCTTGTACACGCTGCCGGCCTGGCCGTTGTAGTAGATTTTGGTGTTGTAGTTCCATGATTCGTAAATCTGCAATTCGTAGAGTCCCATGATGAGTACGCCGCTGTTGCCGAGGTTGAAGCCTTTGTCTTCGGAAGGATCGGGCGTGCGCCATTCGAGGTGGAGCTGGATGTTGCCGAATTTCTGCTTGGTACGGATGTCGGTCGATTTTGGGAGAATGGTAAGCGCGTCGGTTTCGGCTTTCCATTTGACGGGAGATCCGTCGGTGTGCTCCCACTTGCCGAGATCGGTAGTGCTTCCATACAGCACGATGGCGTCCGAAGGCGGCTGCGCATAGGCATCGCCGGGCGTCACCAGCGGCGGTTTAAACGACCAGTCTTCGGTGGCAGAAGGCGGTGGTAATTTTTCTTCTTTTTCGGATTGGGCAGTAGCCACCATGCTGACACCCAGTAGCAGTATGCCGGCAAACAGGGCCGGCGGTGTATATGTGCTTCGCATTGCAAAATCAAGCATAAATTCAACGGTTGTGGTTATACAAAGAAATAGTAGTACAATAACTCACTATTATTTTCAATTTTCTCTTTTTATTTTCTTTTATTTACGTAAATTTGCTTTTGATAAGTTTAAGGTTTCTATTTGGGTAGTGAAGGGGTTTATTTTTTGTCGGTATGTGACGAATTGTTTCTTTTCCATCTATTTTTAGGTAAAAAACAAAAGTTAATACAATGCTGGCAAATCAGAGAAGGGAAAAAATACTTGAACTGTTAAAAGAAGACGGCTCGGCAAAGGTGATCGATCTGGCCAGGCTTTTTAAAGTGACCGAGGTGACCATCCGGCAGGACCTGGACAAACTCGAAAAAGACGGCCTGGTGATCAAGGAACACGGCGGGGCGTTTTTGAAGAATGTCGAAGACCAGGTGCGCAACTTTTCGCTCGCCAACCAGGAAAATCTCGATAAAAAAGAGCTGATCGCCGCCAAATGCCTGGAATTCATTTCCAATGGCGATACGATCATCCTCGACTCGGGGTCTACCACGACGGAGATTGCGAAAAAGCTGAGGGGTGGCAACAAGCACCTGACGGTGATCACGAATGCGCTGAACATCGCATTGATCCTCGGCGCCGAAACGGGCATCGAAGTGATCATGACCGGGGGTGAGTTCAAGCCGCCTACCTTGTCGCTGACGGGCCAGAAGGCCGCCGATTTTTTCAAAGGCCTGAATGTGCAAAAGCTGTTCCTCGCCACGGCGGGATTGTCGCTGAAAGCAGGGCTTACTTACCCGAGCATCGCCGACCTGGTGGTGAAAAAGGCCATGATCGACGCCGCAGACACGACTTATCTCGTGGCGGATTCGACGAAAGTAGGAAAAAGCGCATTCGCAAGCCTCGGCGCGTTATCCCTGATTGATTACATCATCACGGACGCCGGGATCGAGGAGAAGCATCAGCAGCTTTTTCATGATAATGAGATTGAGCTGATTATTGCGGAATGAGCCGCCGTGGAACGGTGAGTGAGTGAATGAGTGAATGAGTGAATGAGTGAATGAGTGAATGAGTGAATAAAGCATAGGGCCTACAGCTTATAGCCTATTGCCCCATAATCCATGAACATGAAAAGTATCGGAGTCATTATTGGTAACAGGGATTTCTTTCCGGACCGGCTGGTGGCCGAGGCCCGTGTGGAGATTGTTGATTTGCTTAAAAAACTGAATATCAGTGGGATCATGCTGGATACCGAAGCTACCAAGCTCGGCGGCGTTGAGACGTTCCAGGATGCACAGAAATGTGCCGCATTGTTCCGGGCTCACCGGGACGAGATCATCGGCGTGCTGGTGGTACTGCCCAACTTCGGCGACGAGCGCGGCATTGCGGAGACATTGAAACTGGCGGACCTGAATGTGCCGGTGCTCGTTCAAGGCTACCCGGATGATCTGGACAAGCTGGACGTGGCCCGCCGCCGCGATTCATGGTGCGGGAAGATTTCGGCTTGCAACAACCTGTATCAGTTCGGCATAAAGTATACCCTTACCACCAAGCACGTGGTGCATCCGACGGATCCTTCATTCATCAAAGACCTGAACGATTTCGTAGCGGTTTGCCGGGTGACCAAAGGACTTCGCAATGTGCGTATCGGTGCCATCGGAGCCCGCCCGGGTGGGTTCAATACGGTGCGATACAGCGAGAAAATATTGCAGCGCAACGGCATTTCAGTTGTGACGGTGGATTTGTCGGAGATTCTGGGCAATGCCAACAAGCTGACGGCGCAGGACCTGAAAGTGAAGGAACGTTTGGATAAAATCACCTCCTATGCCTCCCGCGGACGCACTCCGGACGAAGCATTGATCCAGATGGCGAAGCTGGACGTGGTTCTGGGTGATTTTATAGAAGCTAATGCATTGGATGCCACGGCCATACAATGCTGGACGTCGGTGCAGCAGAACTACGGCTGCAATGTGTGTACGAGTATGAGCATGATGAGCGAAGATATGATGCCCAGCGGCTGCGAAGTGGATGTGACGGGTACATTAAGTATGTATGCATTGCAGCTGGCTTCGGGTTCGCCGAGCGCGTTGGTGGATTGGAACAACAACTACGCCAACGACGATAACAAATGTGTGCTTTTCCATTGCGGTAACTGGGCAAAGTCGTTTTTGCCGGATATCGAGATCGCCACTGCGCCGATCCTCGGCACGTCGGTGGGAGAAGAGAATACCTGGGGTGCATTGGCCGGTCGCACGCCTGCGATGCCGCTCACATACGGGCGCATCAGCACGGACGACCCGCGCGGGATCATGAAAGCGTATATAGGCGAGGGCCGGTTGACCGACGATTCGCTGAAAACCTTCGGGAACCGCGCCGTGGCTGAAATCCCGAACCTGCAAAATCTGATGCAATACATCTGCCGCAATGGTTTTGAACACCACGTGGTGATGAACGCTTCGAAAACGGCAGGCATTCTGAAAGAGGCATTGGGTAACTATATGGGTTGGGAAGTGCAGGTGTTCGATGAACCGGCGCAGCAGCCTTATACAACCCGCGTGCCTGACCGCGAGCTCGTTTCGCAAAACTGAACCCTGAACTATCGGAAAATTACGGATACCGGTCGCAAGGCCGGACTAATGCTAAAAGTCATGTCGGAAAAGGAGCTGGCGCAGAAATCGGTGGAGTACCGTAAGAAGATACTCAAATATATCTACCAGGCCAAAGCAGGCCATACGGGCGGCAGCTTGTCGTGTATCGATATTTTGAACGTGCTCTACAATTACACGATGAACGTCGATGCAGGCCATTTCGACTCGCCTGACCGAGACCGTTACATTCAAAGCAAAGGCCATACGGTGGAAGCATTATATGTAGTGCTGGCATCGCGCGGTTTTTTTCCGGAAACGGATCTGGACACTTTGTGCCAGTACCAGTCGCATTACATTGGCCACCCGACCCGCAAGGTGCGCGGCGTGGAACAGAATACCGGCGCATTGGGCCACGGACTTTCGCTGAGCGTTGGTACCGCCATTGCCGGCAAGCTCGACAAGCGCGATTACCGCGTATTCACCGTCCTGGGCGACGGCGAACTGCCGGAAGGTTCCAACTGGGAAGCGGCATTGTCGGCTTCGCATTATAAACTGGATAATCTCTGCGCTATTTTAGATAAAAACACTCTGCAAATCTCAGGCCCTACCAGCGCTGTGTGCAATACCGATCCGGTAGATGAGAAGTTCGAAGCATTCGGATGGGCGGTGCGGCATGTGGATGGGCACAATATCGGTGAGCTTATGGATGCATTCGACGCATTGCCGTTTGAAAATGGGAAGCCGAGCCTCATCATCGCGCACACCGTAAAGGGTAAGGGGGTGAGTTATATGGAGAATCAACTGAAATGGCACCACGGCGTACCCGATACCCAGCAGTATGCCGATGCGATACAGGAACTGGACGAGCTGGAAGTGACTCTGGCATAACCCATCCTGAATAATTAATCTAAATGCAAGAAATAGTGGATGCGACCATCGAGAACATTGCTGTGAGCCAGCGCGCCAACCTGGAAGTTTTTTCAGGCACATTGCAGCACCTCGCCAGAACCGACCGGGACATTATCGTGGTAACGAGCGATTCGCGCGGCTCAGGTAAGCTGGTGCCGTTCGGGCAGCAATTTCCGGAGCAGATCATCGAAGTAGGCATTGCCGAGCAGAACCTGGTAGGCGTTGCAGCGGGCCTTGCTTCGGCGGGCAAGAAGGTTTTTGCGGTTTCACCGGCGTGTTTCCTTACAGCACGCGCTTTGGAACAGATCAAAAACGACGTGGCCTACTCCGATAACCCCGTGAAATTGATCGGGATCAGCGCCGGAGTGAGTTACGGTGCCTTGGGCTCCACGCACCACAGTTTGCACGACTTCGCGGTACTACGGACTATCCATAACCTGATCGTCGTGGCACCGGCGGATAATTTTGAAACGGCTCAGGCCATTCAGCTGGCAGCGGAGTCGGATGTACCGGTGTATATCCGTTTCGGCAAAAAACAAATGCCGCTGCTTTCGGAGGAGGAGAAAACATTCGAATTCGGAAAAGGCCGCATCGTACGTGAAGGCAGCGATATTACCCTTGTCGGTACGGGAGAAACCGTCGCGCCTGCATTGCTGGCGGCCGAAAAGCTGGAACAGGAGCACCATATTTCAGCCAGGGTGGTGAGCATGCACACGATTAAACCTTTGGATTATGCGCTCTTGCAAAAAATTGCGGCTACCGGTCAGCCGATTATCACCGTCGAAGAGCACAGCGTTTTCGGGGGCCTCGGTGAGGCTTGTGCTTCTTTTTTAATCCAGAACAACTTTTGTAACCGGTTCAAGATCATAGGTATTCCGGACGAATACACGGTCACGGGCTCCCAAACAGAGATTTTCAATCATTACGGTATTTCGGAAGGCGGCATTGCAGCTGCGGCACTTGGCCTCCTGAGTTAGAGAGATATCTTGTAAGTGTAAACTAGCGGTTAATTAGTCGTTGTGGAACAGGGTCATTTTTAAATAGGGTTATCGGGGTAAAATTTATGAAACGGATAAGACAAATGTGCTGCGGCGCTGCATTGCTTCTCACAGCCGTATCTTCGCCCGGCATCGTGCAGGCGCAGGAAGCTGCTTCCAGACATCGCGTGCTGGTGCTGACAGACATTGAAAACGAACCGGACGATACCCAGTCGATGATCCGGTTTTTGACCTATTCCAATCAATGGGACGTGGAGGGGCTCGTTGCCACGACTTCCATTCACCAGCAGAAACGAGTAGCCCCGGAGAAGATCAAACAGCTCATCGAGGCGTACCGGAAAGTGCGCCCCAATTTGCTGCTGCACGAAAAGGGCTACCCCGAAGCGGATTATCTGCTCAGCATCACCAAAAGCGCCTATCCCGATTTCGGCCTCCATGCCGTGGGTAAGGACAGGGATTCCGAAGGTTCGGAATGGATTATCAAGGTTGTAGACAAGAAGGACGACCGGCCGGTATGGATTCCGGTATGGGGCGGTGCGAATTGTCTCGCACAGGCGCTTTGGAAAGTTAAAATGACCCGTTCGCCCGAGGATTTGAAAAAATTCGTTTCCAAAATCAGAATGTATACCATTTCGGACCAGGACGATACCGGTCCGTGGATACGCAAAAACTTCCCGGACGTTTTTTACGTGGGCAGTCCGGGTTACCATGCGGCGGGTGCTTACCATTATGCGACGTGGTCGGGCATCAGCGGTGACAAGTTTCACGGCCGTTTCACCGGGGCCAACTTTGAAATCGTAGACAACCCCTGGCTCGACGAGCATGTCCGCAGCCATGGCCCGATGGGCAAGGAATATCCCTTTACCAAATTCCTAATGGAAGGGGATACCCCGTCATTTTTGGGATTGATCAGTAATGGCCTGAACGACCCTGAACATCCCGAATTCGGCGGCTGGGGCGGACGGTATGAGCTCTACACGCCACGCACGCTGAAATATTTCTATGAACCTGAGACCCGGCCGATCTATACCGATGCCATGGACGAGGTGAAAGGCATCGACGGGAACTATCACACCAGCAATAAAGCCACGCTCTGGCGCTGGCGGGAGGCATTTCAGCACGATTTTGCGGCACGGATGGATTGGACCATCAAACCTTACAAAGAGGCCAATCACCCGCCTAAGGCAGTCGTGAAAGGTGGGACGCGCATTAACGCGAAAGCTGGGGAGGCTGTTCAGCTTAATGCAGAAGGCTCGCAGGATCCAGACGGCAATGCGTTGGCCTATGAATGGATCTACTACCCCGAACCGGGAAGCTACAATGTCAAAGAGCCGCTCAATATCAAGGATATAAAGGCCGCGCAGACGTCATTTGTGGCTCCCAAGGTGGAAAAGCCGGAAACTATTCACGTGGTACTGGCCGTGACAGACAATGGTTCGCCTGCGCTGACACGTTACCAGCGCGTCATCGTAACCGTGTATCCGTAGTCGCGCCGGCGCGACGCCTAAACCCATTGCAGCATGAAAATCAGCATACAAACACGGATAGCGCTTTTTTGTATTCTTTTTGGAATTGGATTTTTAGGTTGTAAAACAAAAGAATCCAAAGATGAGCCCAAAAAGATCGCGATCGTGATATCGACGCTCAATAATCCCTGGTTCGTTTTCCTGGCCCAGAAAGCCGAGGCAAAAGCGAAGCAACTGGGCTATGAATCCAAAATTTTTGATTCCCAAAATAATACCGCGCAGGAAACCGATCATTTCGACAACGCCATCGCCTCCGGCTATGACGCCATTTTGTTTAACCCGACTGATGCCGACGGGTCCATTGTGAATGTGAAGAATGCAGTCGCGGCAGGCGTGCCGGTGTTTTGTATGGACCGCGAGGTGAATGCAAACGGCGCGGCTACTTCGCAGATTTTGTCCGATAGCTACTCCGGCTGCGTGGCGATCGGTAAATATTTTGTGGAGACATTGAACAAGAAAGGCAAGTATGTCGAGATCCTCGGAATGGTAGGTGATAACAACACCTGGAACCGCTCGAAAGGCTTTCATAGTGTTGTCGATTTTTATCCTGGTTTGAAAATGGTGGCCCAGCAGAGCGCCGATTTCGACCGGAACAAGGCAATGGAAGTGATGGAATCGATCCTGCAAGCGCACCCGGATGTTGACGGTGTCTTTTGCGGCAACGATGCCATGGCCATGGGCGCTTACCGGGCATTGGTAGCCGCCGGAAAGGCCGACCGCGTGAAGGTGTTCGGCTTTGACGGCGCCGAAGATGTCGTGAAATCCATTCAGGATGGCAAGATATTAGCCACCGGCATGCAGTTCCCCGAAGTAATGGCGCAGACAGCGGCCACATTTGCCGATGAGTACTTCAAAGGTAAGCGCGATTTTCCCGGTAAAATGCCGGTCGCCGTGGAGTTGGTGAAGAAGGATAATGTCGAAAATTATGCCGCTTACGGCGAAAAAGAATAGCTATGCCCAAACCGTTCCGATACCTGCTTTATGTGGCGGTGATTGCATTACTGGCCTATAATTCGGTGTATTTCAAAAAGCTGGATGAAGTGAAAGCCGGTACTGCGGCATTCGATGCGGCTGGTTATGCCAAAAATTTCTGGGAAAAGAAGCTGACACCGGGTTTGTCGAAAGCCGTGGAGCTGGGAATATTGACCACGCAGCTTCAAACTGAAAAGGACAAGGCATTTGAACAGCATTCGTATGCATTGGGCATTGGCAATATCCGGTACTTTCTCGTGAAAGGGAAGGGTGTGGTCACGGATGTGAGTGAAAATGAGGTAACCGTTAAACTGACCGATGCCGGTGAAAGTGCTGGAAATGTACGCATTGCAACCGAGTACATTTTCGGTAATGCGGTGCGGGATGCTTCCGGCGCCATCGATATCAACGCATTTACCAATTCAATGGATTTTAATAATGTGTCCGCCGAGATCAACAAACTGATCCGGGAAAAAGTGGTGCCCGCATTTAAATCCAAAGTGAAGAAAGGCGATCATGTGGCATTTCACGGTGCTATTGAACTGAATCGCGCGCATTTGCAGGTGAATGACATCGAAGTCATTCCGGTAAGTCTCCAAATTGAAAAGCCATGACGGACACAGCGACATTGTTGGAAGTGAGGAACATCACGAAACGGTTTCCGGGCGTGATTGCGCTGGATGACGTTTCGTTGTCGATAGAAGCGGGGAAAGTCACTGCGCTGATCGGGGAGAATGGAGCAGGGAAATCGACTTTAATGAAAATTCTGTCGGGCGTTTATCCCGATTTCGAAGGGACGATTTATTACAAGGGCGAAACGGCGAAATTTGCAGGTCCGAAGGACGCACAGCAGCAGGGCGTGGTAATCATCCACCAGGAGCTCAATCTGATTCCCTATCTGACGATCACTGAAAATGTTTTCCTCGGCCGCGAACTGGTGACGCAATACGGCACGATGGACAAAAGCCGCATGCGCAAGCGCACGCAGGAGCTGCTCGACCGTTTGAAACTCAAAGTTAGCCCTGATTCCCAGGTTTTTAAACTCAAAGTAGGCCAGCAGCAGATCGTCGAAATCGCGAAAGCACTGCTGACAGACGCCGAATTAATCATCATGGATGAACCGACCTCGGCTATTACCGGCGCGGAGGTGGAGGTGCTGTTTGATATCATCGCCGATCTCAAAGCCCAGAATAAAGCTATCGTGTACGTCTCCCACAAGCTCGACGAGCTCTTCCGTATCGCGGATCAGTATGTCGTGCTTCGCGACGGCAAAAGCATTGAATCCGGTGAAATGGCGGGCATGACGCAGGACCAGCTGATCGGTAAAATGGTAGGGCGGAAAATAGAGGTTATGCGGAAAACCACAGGTCGTCAGGATTGCGAAGCGCTGCTGGAAGTAGAGAACCTGAGCCTGAAAAGCCGGCTGAAAGCAGGCAACGTCCTGAGCAATATTTCTTTTAAAATAGGTAAAGGTGAAATCGTAGGCCTTTTTGGGCTGATGGGAGCGGGTAGGACGGAGCTGCTGGAATCCATTTTCGGGCTGCATCCCGCGCATGCGAACGGGCAGGTACTCATCGGAGGACAGGCGGTATGCTGCGATTCTCCTGCACGTGCGATCGCCGCCGGACTGGCGCTCGTACCCGAGGACCGGAAGAAGGATGGCCTGGTGCTGGGGCTGGGGGTTAAGAACAATATCAGCCTCACCACCTTGGAGGAAATGGAAAAGCTAGGCGCGCTCAACGATTCGCAGGAATGCGCGCTGGCCGATCACTATATCCGGGAATTGCGCATCAAAACGCCATCGAAAGATCAAACGGCTCGGAACCTCAGCGGGGGAAATCAGCAGAAGATCGTTCTCGCCAAATGGCTGGCGACCCGGCCGAAGGTACTTTTGCTGGATGAGCCTACGCGCGGGATCGATATCAATGCCAAAACGGAAATTTACAAACTGATTATCCGCCTCGCCGACGAAGGCCTGGGTATTTTGATGGTTTCCTCTGAACTGCCTGAAATCCTCGCTATTTCCGACCGCATTCTGGTGATGTCGGAAGGCCGGCTAACAGGCGAATTTCTCGCAAGCGAAGCGTCGGAGGATGGGATTTTGAAGAAGGCTATAAGCTTTAAGCAGTAGGCTCGAAGCTTCCTTAATACTAACCATATCAGAATAAACCGTTTTACCATTAAAGCTTACAGCCTAATGCCTATTGCTTACAGCAACAAAAACTTTGCCCGCTTCCAATCGCTCATAGCGCTGTTCCTCTTGTGTCTGGCATTGAGTGTCCTGTCGGACAAGTTCCTGACAGTCTCGAACTTGTGGAACGTGATGCGTCAGATTTCCGTCAATATCTGCATTTCGGTAGGTATGACCCTGATCGTCCTGACTGCGGGCATCGACTTGTCTGTCGGCTCGGTGCTCGCATTATGCGGGGCCATTACAGCCGGCTTGCTCAAAAACGGCATTGAAATCCCTTCCCAAAACCTTTACATCGGTTTTACCGTACTTGGCGCGATCCTCGCCGGCGGGCTGACCGGCTCGGCCCTGGGCGCGTTCAACGGCTGGGCTATCACGCGTTTTCGTGTGCCGCCATTTGTGGCCACGCTGGCGATGCTCACCGTCGCAAGGGGCCTTACCATGCTCTGGACGGGCGGTTTTCCGATCAGCGGGCTGGGGGATACTTTTCTGTTCATAGGCACCGGCTGGTTTCTGGGCATTCCGGTACCGGTATGGATTTCGATCGTGGTGGTAGCATTGGCCGTGTTCCTGACCGACAAGACGCGGATTGGCCGTTACATTTATGCGATTGGCGGCAATGAAAATGCCTCCCGGCTGTCAGGGATCAATGTCAATAAGGTTAAAATTATCGTATACACCCTTGCCGGAGCGCTCGCAGCGGTGGGCGGGATCATGGTCACATCACGCCTCGACTCCGCCCAGCCCAACGCGGGTATCAGCTACGAGCTGGATTCCATCGCCGCCGTCGTCATCGGCGGTACGTCGCTCTCCGGCGGCCGCGGAAGTATTCTGGGCACCGTTCAGGGTGCCATCATTATCGGCGTGCTGAATAACGGATTGGTGTTGTTAAATGTATCGCCCTTCTGGCAGCAGGTAGTAAAAGGGCTGGTAATTTTGCTGGCCGTGATTATCGATAAGTCGAATGGGAAGGGGGAGTGAGGGGGCTAATCAGGTATTGCCAATCCAAATGTACTATTGTTGATATGGTAAAAAAGCATTTTAAGGGCTTGCTTGGTTAGGCGGTTGTAGGGGGCTCCCTTAGTAGGATATACTTTCGTCGCATCCACATATGTAATGAGATGACACCTTATTTGTGAAGTACCTTTACTATTCGCGTTTTCGAGCATTGAGTTGTCCAATTTGAATGTAAAGCGGTCATTGCTATTATTGGAGGACAGCATGGCACAGACATAAATGCTATCATGATGGTAAACTTCGGTACAGGATAACACAACTGCTGAGTGTGTGAGATATCGTCCGGTGGACGGCATGGGAAAGTCAAATGAAACTATGTCGCCGGGGTGAAAAGGCATTTAAGTTATAAGTGTGAACTGAGAGACAAAATGGTATTATAGTGAAGCGCTTCGCGAAGCTCAGGGTCGGTCGGTATCACGGGTAAATGTTCCGTTTGCTTGAAATGGAGTTTGGCTTCTAACTTATAGACAGCTAGTTCATGCTTTCGAAAGGCAATGCTCAAAGCAGGATTTTGAACTTTCTCAATCGCATCATCCATTTTGACCAACTCCGGCAGTATGCTTCGGACAAATGCCATTCCTTTTTCCACCTGATCTTCATCCATCTGTTTGACTAGTTTCATATGTTGTTCAATAAACTCGGTATCGCGCTCGATGTTCGCTGCTATGTGCATGCTGAGCCAGTTCGAAGGCGATTTTGCGAATACTTTAATAAAACGGGCGATCCGGGCAGCGAACGAAGTCTTTTTTGCCCCAAGCTGTATCGTGCTGAATGTTACTGTGGTCATAATCGCGAGATGATTGGTTGATGAATAGCAACGTAAAAATAACCCGAAAGAAGCCTCATCACAAGTCCGCTAAATTGCCGTTTTCCAGGTAATTAGCAAGGCTGCCCGTAAAAGGCCCAGCGGTCACATTCAGTTATCAAATGCCAGAAAAATTTTTAAAATGAACCGATTCTACTTCTTGTTTCTCCCGGCGTTCCTGCTGTTTTCCTCCTGCCAAAAGCAATCCTACCTCTTCACCTCGTTTCGCGAACCAGCCACTGATGGCCTGCATCTCGCATATAGCAACGATGGCTATCATTGGAAGGACCTCGGTGGTGGCTTCCTCAAACCGGAAGTGGGCGGCAAACTCATGCGCGACCCGTCGATTGCGCGCGGGAACGACGGGACGTTTCACCTCGTGTGGACGACGAACTGGAAGGGGGATAAGGGTTTTGGATATGCGAGTTCGAAAGACCTGATGCATTGGTCGCCGCAGCAGTTCATTCCGGTGATGGAGCACGAGTCCGAGGTGGTGAATGTGTGGGCGCCGGAGTTGTTTTATGATGATGAAAACGACCGTTTTGTGATCATCTGGGCATCGACTATCCCTTTCAAATTTCCGAAAGGAGAGGAGGACGAGCGGAATAATCACCGCATGTACTACGTGACTACGAAGGATTTTCAGACGTTTTCAAAAGCCGCATTGTTTCTCGATCCGGGTTTCAGCGTGATCGATTGCGTGATCGCGAAGCGTAAAAAGAACGATTATGTACTGGTTTTGAAAGACAATACCCGTCCACAGCGGAACATCAAAGTGGCCTTTTCGAAGGACGTTTTGGGACCATATCAAAATGTTTCCGAGCCTTTTACAGGCTTTTTAACCGAAGGACCTACGGTAGTGAAGGTCAAAAATGAGTGGCTGATCTATTTTGATCAATACCGCGACAAGACTTACGGAGCCATGGAAACTTCCGATTTCAAAACTTTTACAAACATTTCAAAGGAAATAACGGTCCCGAAAGACCACAAGCACGGTACCATTATACCTATCGATTCCAAAACCTTGAAAAACATGAAAGCTGCTCAATAGCAAGTAGCGATTCCGAAGTCAACAGCATTTTTTGACGCACTGCGTATATAGTACCCGGTATTGCTGATAATTATAATGAATTAAAGATTAAATGAGATGGATAGTAGTAATTAAGCGCAAGCTGTTACTTTTGGTTTGTAAACCTGAATAAAATTCATCCATTTTCATGAAGGCTTTAACCCGTTCGGATCTGTATTTGGAAGAAGAGCAGAAGCTATGGCGGAAAATGCTGGCAGGGGATGTGACCGCTTATGAACACCTCATCGACCGCACTTACGACCTCCTCTTCCATTATGGAACGAAGTTCAACAGCGACCGCGAACTGATCAAAGACTGCATTCAGGATGTATTTCTGGGGGTATGGGAAAAGCGCAACGCATTGAACCCTGAAATTCCGCCCAAGCCTTACCTGCTAGCGTCGCTGCGCCGCCGTCTGCACCGCCTGGCATCGCGCCTGCGAATGGACTGTATGGATTACTACAATGAATCGGATGTCGTTTTCGACCTGGAATTCAGTGCTGAATACCAGTTGATCGAGTCAGAGAACGATCGCATACTTGCCTCGCGGATGACGGAAATGCTCAATGAGCTGCCGAAACGACAAAAGGAAGCCGTTTTTCTTCGTTTTTACAATGATATGGAGCGTGAGGAGATCGCCGTAGTAATGGACATTCAGCCCCAGTCCGTTTCCAATCTGTTGCAGGAAGCCTTCAAGTTTATCAAATCGCATTGGAAAGCGATCGTTTCACTGGCGCTGGCCCTGCCTTTCTAAACTGGGTTGCTTTCCATTCAAAAAATTTCAAAAAAAACCAGAAAAATACAGTATCCCGCCGCCGGGGTGGTCTAATGGTGTTTGAAAAGCTAAATTTTGAACATGGACCGTTACCGCGATTTCAGTTTGGGGGAGTTTGTCTGGGATAAGCCGTTCCGCAACTGGGTATTGAACCCGACGCGAGAGGACGACGAAACCTGGCAGAACTGGCTTGCCGCACATCCGGACAAGCGTGAAATCGTGGAGCGTGCACGGCAGCTGGTGCTATCGATCCGGCCGGCAAATGCCTCGTTATCGAATCCTGAAAAGCGAAAAGCCGTAGAACGGATCGTGGAGAGGCTGGAAACGAGGCATCTGGATCAGACCGAAGCCAGTCGTTTGCCATGGTATAACGGGCGCGCGGTGCGCATTGCGGCCATGCTGGTACTCCTGGCGGGCCTCGGCTGGATGTTTTGGCTGCGCCATCAGCCGGAGCAGATCGGTTACGACCAACTCGTGGCCGCGGCGAATGCGGAAATGGTGGAAGCCGTGAATACGACAGCAAAGCCGCTGACCATCAGCCTCGAAGATGGCAGCCGCATTACGCTCGATCCGGGCAGCAGAATGAGTTACCCTGCGCATTTCAGCAGTTCGCAAAGGGAAGTGTTCCTTTCCGGAAAAGCGTTTTTTGATATAGCCAAAAATCCTTCCAAGCCTTTTTTTGTATATGCCAATGAGTTGGTAACCAAGGTTTTGGGTACCAGCTTTACGGTTCGGTCCTTTGCCGACGAGCAGGAAGTTTCCGTGGCGGTGAAAAGCGGGAAAGTGGCGGTATTTTCAAGGGACGAGCCCGGCGCCGCCGCCAAGCAAAGCTCGCGCGACCTTACGGGCGTGGTGATCGAGCCTAACCAGCAGGTGGTGTTCTTACGCAAATCCGTCAAAATTACGAAAAGCATAGTCCCCGAGCCGGAAGTGGTCGCGGAGGCTGGAACTGCACCGCATTTGGAATTCGATGAAGCGCCTCTCTCCGCCGTTTTCAGTGCATTGCAAAGCGCCTACGGGATCGATATCATTTATGACAAGAACATTATGGACGAGTGCCCTATCACCGCCACGCTCACGGAGATGTCTCTTTACGAGCAGCTTGACCTGGTTTGCAAGGCGGTGAACGCGAGCTACAAGAGCATCGACGGGCGGATTGTCGTGGAGGGAAAAGGTTGCAGAAATAACTAAATAAAAAGCCGGCCCATGCGCCAACATGGCCGGCTCGAATATCCTCAGTGGTTAGCAGACCGTCACATCTCATGCAAATGGGATGAGGAGGAAGATTTTGCCAAGTTTCAATTAACAAAACCGTTCAAATTTATGAAAATACCGGTACAGTTCCATCGTAAATGGTTAGTTCTTATGCGGATAAGCGTCGCGCAATTGATAATGTCGGTTTGGCTGGTCGGGAATGCGTTCGCGGCGGACGTGCGCGCGCAGGAACTGCTCAACAAGCGCATCAGCCTGCAAGCGCAGGACCTCGAAGTGAAAAAAGTCCTGCACCAGATCGAGAAGCAGGCCGGCGTCCGGTTTATTTTCAGTTCCAAAATGATCCAGTCGGGCCGGAAAGTGACGATCCAGCAGTCGAACCAGGAGCTTTCCAAGGTGTTGGAGGAATTTCTGGTGCCCCTGGGGCTTACCTATGAAGTTTCGGGGAAAAATATCGTGATCCGGCCGTCGGAAACGCCCAAATGGAGTTCCGGAGAACCGGAAGCTTCGGTAAGAAGCGGTTTGCTGGTCAATGCCGAGATCACTATCAGGGGCCGCGTGACCGATGCCGAGAAAAATGAACCTCTTCCAGGTGTAAATATCCTTGTAAAGGGCACCCAAACGGGCACGTCCACGGATGCCGGCGGAAACTACACTCTGGCGGTCGACAATGCCAATACTGTATTGATTTACAGCTTCGTAGGTTACGAGCCGCAGGAAGTACAGGTTGGGAGCCGCACCGAAATCAATATCAGCCTTAAAACAGACCAGAAATCGCTCGAAGAAGTGCTCGTAGTGGGCTATGGTACCGTCAAGAAGAGCGACGTTACGGGCTCTGTGGCATCCGTGAAATCACAGGAACTGACAGCGTATCCGGCGCTCGGTACCGTGCAGGCTTTGCAGGGCCGTGCGGCGGGGGTGCAGATCCAGGCCAATAACGGCGAGCCGGGTTCGAATTTTAAAGTGCGTATCCGGGGAGGAACGTCCATCAATGCAAGCAGCGACCCGATTTACGTGGTCGATGGCTTCGTGGGTGGTACATTACCTCCGCCCGAGGACATCGAGTCCATAGAAATCCTGAAAGACGCTTCGGCTACGGCCATTTACGGATCACGCGGCGCCAACGGCGTGATCATGGTGACAACCAAAAAGGGTACCTCGGGTAAGCCGCGTATCGATTTCAACACGTCGTTTTCGAGCCAGAAGGAAATCAACAGGCTCGATCTGCTGAATGCGAAACAGTTCCTCGACTATGTGCAGGAAGCCAGGCCGACGATCGTTCCGCAGGGTGCCGACACCGACTGGCAGGATGAGATTTTTCGACGCGGCGGCATTCAGAACCACCAGCTGTCGGTAGCAGGCGGCAGCGAGGCGGTGAAGTACTACGTGTCCGGTGCCTACTACGACCAGAAGGGGATCATTCTCAATTCGGGTTACAAACGGTACTCGGTTACGAGCAATATCGATATCAATGCGACGAAAAGGCTGAAACTGGGCCTGAACCTCTTTGCGCAGCGCGTGTCGCGGCAGCAGTCGCGTACGCAGGAGGGCTCGGGAGGCCTCACGCCGGGCGTAATGTCGGCCGCGTTGAAGTTCGAACCCGATCAGCCGATCCGCGATGCGAACGGCCGGTTTACGGTAGGGCGGCTCAGCGACCCGATCGACAATCCATACGCCATTGCGACGCAGCTGGAAAACGAGTCGCTGGCCGACCGCATCCAGGGTAACCTTTATGCAGAGTACAATATTCTCAAAGACCTGAAATTCAGGATCACATTAGGTGCCACTACCAACAGCGGCCGCACCGGTACATTTACCCCTACCACCCTGAACGACGGCCGGAACGTCGGCGGCGCGGCGACCGTGAATGGTTCGAAAAGCACCTTGCTACTGAATGAGAATTATTTGACCTACAACAAAAAAATCGGTAATGCGCATGACTTTTCAGTCATGGCTGGTTACTCCTATCAGAAATCGTCGAGTGAAAACTGGGGAGGCTCGGGGCAATCGTTCATTACAGATGCGGTTTCTTACTGGAACCTGGGCGGCTCTTCGGTGTGGCAAAGCCCGACGTCGGGACTTACCGAATGGGTATTGGCCTCCTATTATGCCCGTTTGACCTATTCTTTGGCTGATAAATACCTTTTTACCGCCAATATCCGTCAGGATGGCTCCTCCAATTTTAGTAAAAACCACAAATGGGCTACGTTTCCTTCCGGCGCATTTGCCTGGAAGATGTCGAGTGAGCCGTTTATGCAGCACATCGCGGCCATTAGCCAGTGGAAATGGCGTGTGAGCTATGGGCTAACGGGTAACCAGGCCATTGAACCGTACCAGACCATGGCGCGCTTCTCCAATGTATATGCCATTATCAACGGAAGTCCCGTGAATGCTGTGCGCCCGACCACCGTCGCAAACGATGACCTCACCTGGGAAACTACCCACCAGTTCGATGTGGGCGCGGATGTGAGCCTGTTCAGCAACCGCATTAACCTCGTGGCCGACTATTACCGCCGTGTGACCAAAGATTTGCTTTTCAGCGTGCAGTTGCCCCAGTACTCGGGTTATACCAACCAGTTGCAGAACATCGGCGAAGTGGAGAACAAGGGTATTGAGTTTACATTGAATACCCGCAACCTCGTGGGCGGTTTCAAATGGAGTACGGATATCAACTTCTCGTTAAACCGCAACAAAATCCTGAAACTGCCCGCAGGAACCGACATTTTGTACGGCTCGGCACCAGGCCATATGGTAGGGATGGGGCAAACGCAGATTTTGCGCGAAGGCTACCCGGTGGGTAGTTTCTACGGCTGGATTTACGACGGCGTGTACCAGGATGGCGATAGCTTTATTCCCGGCGGCGGTTTCGAAACAGTTGCGGGAGGGGAGAAATTCAGGGATATCAATGGTAAAAAAGACGCGAATGGCCAGCTTACCGGGCAGCCGGACGGTACGCTCAACAGCGACGACCGCACCATTATCGGTAACCCGCATCCGAAATTTACCTGGGGTATGAGCAACGATTTCAGTTTCAAAGGCTTTGACCTGAATGTTTTCTTCCAGGCTTCGAAAGGCAACGACCTGCTGAGCTACACGCTGATGGAGCTCAACCTTCTGTCGGCTATTAACAATGCGACTACCGAGGCGTTGGACCGCTGGACGCCTACGCATACGAACACCGACGTTCCCAAGGCGACGGTCGGACGTACACGCCGGGTTTCGACGCGGTGGGTTAAGGACGGAAGTTTTATCCGGATGAAAAACCTGGCGATCGGCTATAATTTTCCAAAACCCGTGCTCGAAAAGCTCAGGATCAGCAAACTGCGCATTTACGCCAGCGCCCAGAACATCCTGACATTCACCAAGTACAAAGGTTATGACCCGGAGGTAAACTACTCTTCGGACGGCAATACCGACAGCAACCGCAACCTCGGCCTCGATTACGGCAGCTATCCCAATGCGAAATCGTACACTGTCGGCCTTAACCTGGGTTTTTAAAGCATTAAACGGACATCAAAATGAAGCATTTATTTAATAAATCAATATTTCTGACCGCGGCGGTGTCATTGCTGCTGGGCTGCGCGGACCTGGACGAAAAGCCCGTGGGCCTGCTCGCGCCCGAAGCATTGTTCAGGACTTCGAAAGACGTGGAAACCGCTATTATGGGCGCATACGGCTGGATGGCCACGGAAAGGCTGTATGGCCGCCAGTTTGTATCGGCACTCATGCTGCGGAGCGACATGGAGGATATCGGCGACCGCGGTACTCCGGCCGAGCGCCAGCAGGTGAATGATTTCAACATGGATGACAACAACAACATGGTGAATCAGTTCTGGCCGGTATGGTACCAGGTGATCAGCTCCACGAATGCCGCTATTTTCGGTGCACAGGGGCTTGGCCTGCCTGAAAATACCGGTAATCCGCTCATTGCCGAGGCCCGTTTCATTCGCGCATTCGCCTATTTCCATCTGGTGCAGGTGTTTGGTGACATTCCTTATATCGATTATTTCATCAGTAACCCGGAGTCTGTCAAGTCCATTTCCAAAACACCCGCTGCTACGGTTTATGCCAACATCATTGCCGACCTGGAATTCGCAAAGCAATGGTTGCCCGACAAACAGCCTTCGGAGGTACGAAGCCGCGCGACCAAGGGAACTGCCGCTTCCTATCTGGCGTCGGTACACCTTACGATGGGCCAGTTCCAGAAGGCCTATACCGAAGCGAAATGGGTGATTGATAACAAGGATAAGTTCGGATATGCGCTCGAAGCGGATTTTCAGACGCTATTCAAGGCACCCCAGGCACCGAATATGAAGGAGCACATTTTCGATATCGATTTCCTCGGTCTGAAATCGGGTGACGGCGGTGCGAACGACGACATTATGGCACCTATGACCGGCGTACGCGGGGGCGATGCGCCGCGCAGCGGGTGGAGTGTGATCGTGCCGTCGCTCAAAGTATACAGCAGCTGGGACAACCGTGATTATCGCAAAGAAGTGAGCTTCGACGATTCGCTGTTAGTCGGCGGCAAGCTGGTTCCCTACACGGAATTTACGAACACCAAACGCCCGCATATTGCCAAGTACGCCCGTTTTGCAGGTAATTCAAATTCCGAGGGCCGCTATTCCGACCATAATTATGCTGCCATGCGATACGCCGAAATCCTGCTGATAGCCGCGGAGTCGTCGGTAGAAGTGAATGGCCCGAACGCGGAGGCACTGGGCTATATCAACCAGGTGAGGGCACGGGCCAGGAACTGGGCAGGTAAGCAAACGACCTTTCCCGAGGACGTAAAAGCGGGGCTTGCGAAAGACGCGCTCATTGACCTGATCCTGGACGACCGCCGCCTGGAACTGGCATTTGAATACAAACGCTGGTACGATATCAAGCGCCGCAACCTCGGTGAGAAAGTCTTCAAAGGCCCGAACTCGCTGGAACCGCACGACAATTTCAACCCCAGCCGGGATTACCTGATGCCGTTGCCGCGGGTAGAGTTGCAGGTAAATCCAAACCTGGCGCCGCAGAACCCCGGATACTGAGTCAGCAAGCAGCTGACCGGATGATGCGGGCGCTATCGCTCCCGGGAAAAAATACGGTAAGCATTTGACAAACCCCGCCCTGTGATGATTCAGGGCGGGGTTTGTGCGTTTGCGACCGGCATTTGATAATTGTGACGTTTTTGTGACACCCATTTTTTGGCCTCCGGTTACATCGGAGGCTTTATTTGTTGCCGTCAACTGTACCCCGCTCATTTCTTGAACGGCACCAGCTGACGGTTCTTTTTTATCCACTTTAATCAAACCCTTTCACATGTTAGAAGACACCTTTGTCGGCGACATCCGGCTGTTCGCGGGAGACAAGGCGCCGAACGGCTGGCTCTTGTGCGATGGCTCCGTCCTGCGGGTCAGCGAATATGATGCGTTGGCCAGTTTACTCCAAAACACCTATGGAGGTGACGGCGTCGACACATTTGCGGTCCCTGATCTTCGGTCGCGGATTCCGATGGGACTCAGCGCTGCTTTCCCGATCGCTACCCAGGCCGGTTCCGAAACCGTTGCGTTGAACGTCGCCCAGCTTCCCGCACACGGTCATACGCCGGCATGCAGCCTGGCCACCGTTCCCGATCAGCAAGATGCCTCCGGAGGTTTCTGGTCGGCGGCAGCGACAAGCAGCCGCCGTTATGCCGACGCCAACCCCGACACAACGATAGCTATGAATGCCGGAAGCATTGGTGAAGACGGCGGTGATCTGCCACATGAAAACCGGATGCCGGTGATCGCGATTTCCTATATCATATCCTTTGGTGGTATGTACCCTCAATTCCCTTAAAACCCTCTCTGAACCCATGTATCTTATAGACATCAAATTACTTCCCTACGGCCGTACTCCTGTGGACTGGGCCCCTTGTGACGGACGGCTGCTGACTACCCGGGGGTACGAGCCGCTGCATAGCAAAATCGGAAACATCTACGGAGGCGACCATTCGCGATTCGGACTTCCGGACCTTCGTGAACGGGTGTTGATCGGTAGCGGAAAACAGTATACGGCCTTTATCCCGGGTGGCGAAAACACCCACAAGCTTACGATAGCCGAAATCTCCAGCCACAATCACCCCGCAGTGGCAAGCAGTAACGGAACAGATGCCCAGTCGCCTGAGGGAAATTGCTGGCCATCCGATGCCGGCTACATGCGCACGCAAAACGCGTCCATGAGTGCACAGTCCGTTGGAAACCAGGGGGACGACCAGCCACACAACAACATGTCGCCCTGTCTTGCGCTCAATTATGCCATCTGCACCCGGGGTATCTATTTTCACAGCCTGAGCGACATCGATGATTTCTACGGAGCTATCAGGTTTTTTTGCGTTCCAGTGGCCGATACTAAAAAATGGGTGCACTGTGACGGAAGGCTGATGTCCATTGGTGCGCACCCTGATCTGTACAATGTGCTGGGTACCCGGTTCGGCGGCGACGGGCAGACTACGTTCGCACTTCCCAACCTGATCGGGCGGGCGGCGGTCAGCCACGGCGAAGCTCCGGGACTGACGCATTACAAAACGGGCGAGACAGCGGGACAGGAAACGGTTACCCTCACCAGGGAACAATTGCCCAAGCATTCCCATGCCGCGCAGGCAATGCTGACAGCCGACTCCCAGAGACCCGAAAAAAAGGTATGGGCAAGCGAGGCAGGCAAGCGGCCTCCCGTGGACAGCTATGCATCGAAATTGGGAACGGGGGCCACTATGAATGCCGTGGCCATTGGCGAAACGGGTGGCGGAAAGCCTCATAACAATATGATGGCTTATCAGTCTTTCAATTTCATGATCTGCATCGACGGGGTAAAGCCCTACTAACCTTTCACGAAAATCCTGCGGCCGAAAGTCGCGGGATTTTCCCTTTGAAATAGCCAAATACTTAACCGACAAACTATGAGTCAATTATTTACCAGGATTTGCCGTCGTAATCTCTTTCTTATTTGTGCCGCTGTGCACAGCATGGTCGGGATGGTATCGGGGGCGACATTCAATGTCACACAAACCACCGACGGGGATAACGTAACCCAACTGCGTGGGGCGATCAAGGCAGCGGAAGCGCTCGGCGGCGGACCGCACACGATCAATGTCCCGGCGGGAACCTACAACCTCACATCCGGGACCATTGCATTCGGGGGTAAGGCGTTGGAAATTAACATAGTAGGCGCAGGTGCAGGGTCTACCGTGATCAACATGGTCGGTAACAACCGGATTTTCCTGATCAATCCGGATGGGCAGGTCCACCAAGTATCGGCATTCATTTCAGGGATCAAATTCACCAACGGGAAAGCGTCGGACGTCAATGGAGGGGCGGCCGTGCTGTGCGGCGGACCTGAGAACACTATTTTGTTCCTGGATTGTCATTTTGAGAACAATTCGGTGACGCAGTACGGAGGAGGGGCGGTGGCCATGGCAGGAGGCGGCAAACTCAGCCTCGATCGCTGCAATTTTATCAACAACAAGGTATTGTCCGGCTATGACAGCGGCACGGGCGGCGCTGTGGACATCAGTTACGCGAGCTACAAGGAAGCAACAACCGGAACTGCGTCCATTACCGAATGCCGGTTTGAAGGCAATTCGGCAACATCCACATTCGGTACCCTGGGAGGGGCGATTTCTGTCCGGGCGAGCTATTCGGAGAAAAGTACGTCGTTTTACACGCGGATAGAAAGGAATGTTTTCATCAACAACAGTGCTACTTCCAACGCCCTGATTGCGGAGGGAGGAGCCATCGCCATCAGCAGCAGTTTTGCCGCAGATATCAACTACAATGCATTTATAGGAAATACCATCGACAACGGTGTGAAAGAAGGATTGGCTACACGCCGTTTCGGGGCAGGGGTGATTACCGCCAACGACAATTGGTGGGGCTGTAACACCGATCCCCGTGCGGCAGGGACTTGCGGCGACAAGGCGCGTATCGTCGGCAGTGCGGGGGACGGACAGCTAGTGATGGCCTCCTGGCTTACCTTAAAGACATTTATTTCGAATATCCAATTATGCTGGAACAGTGTGACAGCACTTACGGTGGCAGGAAGTTTTCAGTTCAATTCGGCGGGTAACCAGGTACCGGAGCAAAACCTGTCCGCTGTTGTGGGGTTACCAGTCACATTCAATGCGGCAAATGGGACGATATCCGACGCGGAGTCGGTTGTACAGGCGAACGGCCGGGCGCGGGCCAGTTTTAACAGCAGCGGACCGGGCAATGGGAGCGTAGGCGCAACAAGCGGGTACCTTTCGGCCTCCGACGTGAGCGTGCCAGTCCTGACGAGCGTTCCGCCGACGGTTCAGACGCACCCATTGGCGATCACCACCTGCGCAGGCGCGGCGTCCGCGTCGTTCTCCGGATCAGGGAACAGCTACACCGACATGACCTATCAATGGTACAAGGGAGATAGCGAATTGGCGGATGGAAGCAAATACCAGGGTGTCAATACCGCTACCCTGATTGTGAAAAACATCACGGAGGACGATCATGGCGGCGAGTACAGGCTGATGATCAGAAACAGCTGCGGCTCGGTAACCACCAACACCGCCACATTACAGATACAGAGTCGGCTGTATGTAGCCCTGGGCGCCTCCGGGCAGGGCAGTAGCTGGGACGACGCGCTCGGCGACCTGAGTACAGCCCTCTCGAAGGCATCCAGCTGCACGGGAATCCGGGAAATTTGGGTAAAATCAGGCACTTACTTCGCCTCCGGGTATCCCTATAGTGCTGCGCTCCCGGAAGATTCCCATAAAGCGTTTTATCTGATTAATAAGGTCGCATTGTATGGCGGTTTCTCGGGGAACGAAACCGAGCTGTCGCAACGCAATCCTGGCGCTAACCAGACGATTCTTTCGGCAGATACGGGTATCCCCGGCGACCGTGGCGACAATGCCTACCACGCTGTTGTATCCGTTTCGAACGATAACACGGCACATCTCGACGGGTTTATCATCCGGGACGGCAATGCGGTTCGTTTCGATATCTCGGCCGAAATAGCAGGGGTAACTGTCCTGGCCCACAAAGGTGGCGGGCTGTTTATCCATAGCTCGTCGCCGGTGATCGCAAATTGTGTTTTTACTGCCAACGTTGCCCGGCGCGGAGGCGGGATTTATATCGAAGGCCAAACTTCAAAGCCATTGATCAGCAATAGTTTGATTGTGGCTAACTCGTCCACCGGTGATTTTGGAGGAGGTGTTTTCAATGGGGCCAATACCGGCGCCACCTTGCAAAATTGCACGATTGCCAGAAATATAGCAAGCGACGGAGGTGGCGGGGTTGCCAACGATGCAGCGGCCCTACCCACCATCGCTAACTCCGTGATATGGGATAATTTAGGCATGTCAGGGCCCTCTATTTATGACCCGACGTCGACCTCGATTTTATCCAATACGATTTTGCAGCAAACCTGGTCGGGCGGTTCCAATATACTGACCAAAGACCCGATGTTTGTCAACCAGACCGACCCCGACGGGGACGACAATCAATGGATGACCGCGGACGACGGCCTGCGATTGCAGCCGTGCAGCCCGGCGATCGATGGCGGGACCAATGCATTTGCCGGCCCGGGTTCTACGGACATTGCAGGTAGCGCGCGCATTTTTAACCTCACGGTCGATATCGGTGCTTATGAAATGCAGTTGTACCGCGATGGAATTAGCCTGTCGGAGAGCGGCGACGTCGTTACCCAGGATATTGTGGATGGCGTGGTCAATGGTTTCCTGGCAAGCAACTGCCGTATAATGGCGCGTATTCAACCGACGGGTGCAAGCCCCGTGAGCGGCAGCGTAGAAGTGAAAGTGTGGGTGGAAGGCGGCGTAGTTACAAAGGGTGCTTCCCGTTTTGTGCAGCGTCACTACGAACTCATGCCGGCTGCTAATGGAGCAACAGCCACGGCCAGGATTACCCTATTTTTCTCACAACCGGAATTCGACGCATTCAACAATGGAGCAGGTACCCGCGGGCTGCCGTCTTCACCGACGGACTGGGCAGGGAAAAGCAATTTGCTGATCGTACAGTACCATGGCACATCGCCCACGGGCGAGCCTGGTTCGTACAGCGGCGGCACGAAGGTCATCGATCCCGATGATAATGCCATCGTGTGGAATGACGCGCTCAATCGATGGGAAGTGAGCTTTATGGTCGCCGGTTTCAGTGGTTTCTTCGTCAGCAATGCGGACCCGCTGCCTTTGAAGCTCATCAGTTTCTCCGCCAATGCGGCCGAAGATGTGGTAAACCTCGAATGGACTACGGCGGAGGAAGTCAATACCAGCCATTTCGAAATCCACCGCAGCGCCGATGCTCGTAATTGGCAAGTCCTTCCCGGGCAACCGCCTGCCGTGGGTAGCGGAGGGCATCGTTACGATGCCACAGACGCCGACCCGCTTTCCGGAGTAAATTATTACCGGCTCAAAATGATCGATCTCGACGGAAGCTATGCTTACAGCCACATTGCGGCGGCCTCTCACCGGAGCGACTTACGGCTGCAAATATTCCCGAACCCTGCCACCAGGGTCATTCGGGCGGTGCTGACGCGCGGAGGTGATGGGAAGGCCGAACTGTTCCATTTAGGTGGGACGCTGGTTGTTTCGCAAGATCTGATTGATGGAAAGGCGGTGATGCAGGTGGGGAGCCTTCCCAAAGGCCTCTATCTGATTCGGATAAGGGAGCAGGAGAACGTTTGGACGCGCAGGGTCGTGATTGAATAATGCTAGATTTCCATCACCAGCTCTTCCAGGCTGCGGTCGTCAGGAACGTCGATCTTTTTGAGCAGCCGGTATTTGGTGGTGCGCACGGCATGGCTGCTGATCCCCAGCGTTGCGGACATTTCCTGGTAGCCCAGCCCGAGCTTGGCGAGTGCGATAAAACGGATCTCGCCCTGGGTAAGGTCGGGGAATTTTTTGCGGAGGCGGTGCAGGTAGTCGCCATGGACTTTGCCGAACAACTTTTTGAAATAGTCCCAATCCTCCTGTGTCAGGATCGTACTGGCACGCAGTAGTGTAAGGGCCTCGGCATCGGGGCCCTGCCTGCTTTCCAGGACTTCGATCTGCCGGCTCTTTTCGGAAATATTACGGGCAAATTCGTTGAGCTGCAAAGCGGCATTTTCCAGTTCTTGCTCTTTCTGCCTGATTTCAAGTTCTTTCAGGTGCTGTTCCTGCTGGTGCCGCTTGCGCTGCGTGGCATATACATACCACGAACCCCCCGCGACGATCAACACCAGCAGCAGCGACAGGTTACGCTCCGTCGTTTTTAGTTTTTTGTCGGATTCGGCTTTGTCCATGGCTGCCCGGTGCTCCTGCAACTCGATCTTCTGGTGTGCCCGCAGCATCAGTTTTGCATTGTATTTATTGGTAATGCTGTCCCGTGCAACCAATGCCGAATCCAGGTAAACCGCCGCAAGGTCAGGTTTGCCCGAGGCGGCGTAAATTTTCACAAAAATGGGGTAGAGGTCCTGGAAATGCTTGTAACGGTCGGGATAAGTGTTGTTCAGGTAGCGGCGCGCCCGGAGCGCAAGTTGTTCCGATTTTTCGAACGCTTTTTCAATCAAAAATATGTTAGCCTGGATGATCAGGGATTCCGCGGCCAGGCCCCAGTCCTGCTGCCGGACGGCCTCGTCGATGTTGGCTTGCAAAAGCGGCAATGCCTCACGGTGATGGCCGCGCAAATAGGCATTCTCGCCAAGCCCGCCGCGGGCAATGGCCTCCCAAAGCTGAAAATTGCCTGCGGACTCCTTGCGGAGGATGCGTTTGAAATAATGATCGGAGGAATCGAGGCTGCCCTGCTGCCGGTAGATGACCCCGATCGAGTACAGGGCAGAGTTATGCCCCGCATGCATATCAGGATTGAATTTCAAAGTCAAAATCTGCCTGAAAAGCGATAATGCCTGTTTGTAGTCGGAGAAATTGTGGTAGGCATGCGCAATATTGGCCAGGTGGTAGGCCTTGTCGGGAAGCACATCGGTATCGACCCGGTTTAGAAGTCCTTCCTGCCGGATGAAAGTTTCAAAGCCCAGTTCGTAGTTTTTCATGCCCGCCCAGTAGTAGTCGCCCAGGACCTTATAGGAGCGCGCACGGAGGGGAACGCTTTTCAAATCCGACGCGCGGGTGATCAGGAGTTCGAGGAGCGGCGTAATCTGGTGGTTCAGCGCGGGGTACCAGTAGGTTAGATAATAGGCTTTGAGCAAATCTGCCTCCATTTCCAGTTCGCGGTCTCCATGTTCGGCTGCGAATTTTTTCATCGAACCCAAGTAGGCGAATGCCGATGCCGAATCACGGTTGCTCACAGTCTGGACATACACTTTGTTAATGTCGTCGAACCTTTGCGCGTAAGTTTTGTGCAGTAAATGGCTCCATTGCGCGGATACACCAATGGCGCTCGTGAAGATCATCAGCAGGGTAATCAGGGCAAAGGAGGGTTTCATCGGGCCGGTTGCTCAAAACATTGAAAGGTACGGATCGCTGTCCGTTTCACTTTGCGATAGATGGGTATTCTTATTTAAAGGCGGTGACATGACGCGGATTTGTAAAATTAGTTTGTAATAATCGTCGAAAAGTTCATCCAAAGCTTCGTTTTACTTTATTTTTTAAAGAAATATTGAAATGAAATGGGGCATTGCTAAATGGAATGACGTGGCATTCTTGTAGATTTAAGGAACAGCTTCGTATTCATGAAAACTTTTGCCGGCCTCGGAACGCTATTCCTGCTGCTAGCCCATTCCATGGGATGGCCGGTGGCTGTGCTATTGGGAGGTAAAGTTGTGGATGTGCCCCGGCGTGACCAGCATTTTCAGCCTGCTGCATCGGCATGGCATACTTTCGCACAACTCTCGGAACGAATGCAGGAAATGCAGCTGGCCAAAATGCCGCCTACGCCGCTGGGAAGTGTCTTAAAAATGATGGGCGATCTGGCTAAAAGCTATCTGCCAGGTGCCGCGGCCCCATGCGGGTGGGGGCTGTATCACCTTCCGTTACAAGCACAAATGCTTTTTCCCGAACCATTGAGTCTCCCAACATCCGGCACGGTTACGCTGGCCACGCCTCCTCCGGAAATAATAGGGTAATACTTTCGGAATACCCTGTCGCTGACCGCCCTGTGCGCGGGCAGCGTACTCCTGTACGTTCGTGCAGGAGGTTATTCATTCATCCAGATCATTCTCCCGAATATGGCAATTATACCTACCGAGCCCATCGGAAGCATTCCGCGGCCGGCCTATCTGCAGCAAGCCATTCATGCTTATACCAAAGCCGAAATTTCATCCGAAGACCTCGCCCGCTTGTTTTCGCAGGCTACCCGCGAGACCATCATAGCGCTTGAAGGTACCGGCTCACCGGTAATCTCAGACGGCGAACAGAGTAAATCCAGCTTTGTTACTTACCCCATTGATGGCGCATTGAACCTCGATGGCGGCGGCGTGGTGATCCCATTTGAGGACGGGCACACGCGGCAACTGCCGGTATTGGCGTCGGGGCCGTTTCGTTACCGGAATTTTGCAGTGGATTACCTGCGGGAAGCACGGAAACACACGGTATTGCCCGTCAAACAGGCCGTTATCTCGGCGTCGGCCATGAGCCTGCTCTACCCCGCCGGGGGTATCGATGGCTATTCGCAGAGCCAGTTTATCGACGACGTGCTCGACGAGGCGGAGGCCGACATCCGCCAATGCCTGAATGAGCGGGCCTACAATGTCCAGATCGATTTTACCGAGGCCAGGCTGGCGCTGAAACTCGATCCAAGCAAAGGGCTTTTGCAGCAATTTATCTCGCTGAATAACCAGCTGCTCGACCGCTTCACTGCCGACGAGCGCCGGCGGATCGGCGTTCATACCTGCCCCGGCGGCGACCACGACTCCACGCATAGTGCCGACGTGCCTTATGCAGATCTTTTGCCGCTCTTTTTCCAACTGAATGCCGGTAATTTCTACCTGGAATATGCGGGAGAAAAGGACAAGGTTTCTGTACTTCGCTCGATCCGTGAGAGTATCCGGCCTGGCCAGCAAGTGTTCCTAGGTGTAACGGATGTACTCAACCCGAGGATAGAGACGCCCCAGGAAATCGCCGACCTGCTCGTGCAAGCCGCCGAGTACATTCCGCTCAACCAGCTGGGCTCCACCGACGACTGTGGTTTCTCACCGTTTGCCGATGACGTTTCGACGGCCCGGGAAATCGCATTTGAAAAAATACGGGCACGGGTAGAAGGTACCAGGCTGGCGGGTGACCGCGTAGGCAACGGATAAATTTTAATCAGCGATCAAACCAAATTATGCCACATATAGAATTTGAAAATGGCTTCCCGGGGATTCTCGGCCCGATGCGGTTCAGTCCGCATACTGCTGAACCCATGAATGCATTGGCCAATGCGCTGATGTGTTCCGACGAAGGCCTGAGCCGCGGTGAACGCGAGCTGATCGGTACTTATGTATCGTCCCGAAACGATTGTTTCTTTTGCCAGACGATCCACGGCGCCATTGCCAGCGCTTACCTGGAAGACGAAGACTGGTCTTTTGTAAAGAGCGTCAAGGACAATTTTGAAGAAACTGAATTGTCCGACAAAATGAAGGCGCTGCTATCCATCGCAGGAAGTGTTCAGCGAGGGGGCAAGCACGTTACCGCTGAGCAAATCGCGCGGGCCCGGGAACACGGTGCCGACGATCGCCAGATCCACGATACCGTCCTCATCGCCGCCGCATTCTGTATGTTTAACCGGTACGTCGATGGCCTCGCCACCACCGCACCCACCGACCCGGACGTATACCGGGCCCGCGCCGTGAATGTGATTGCGAATGGGTATTCGGCGGTGAAGGGGTATGACTGAAAGTGAGCAGATCGAATGCGCTTAAACAAAAATGAGTTGCCCATCTGGGCAACTCATTTTTGTTATCTGGCTTATAAATTAAGGAACCTCCACTATTGCCTTCTCGCCTACGAATACATGCATGTAAGCAATGTATTTGTCGTGAGAGGAAACGAACTGCGGGTCTAAATTAAGATAATTGAAAATGTAAATTGATTGCTCCGTATCCTGAGCCACAAAGGTGATTGTCTTCGTTACCCACTCGGCTTGTTTCCCTCTCAGATCAAAAACGGTTACACCACTTCCGGCATTTTGACTAATCGTACCAGGAATTTGCACGCGGGCGCCCGGTGCATAGTCCGTTGGTTCTCCGTTTCGGAGATGCACACTGCTTGCCAGAGAAAGCGTTACATCATATTTTTTGCCCGGTTTAAGATGCTTCAATTTGACGGATGCGCGAGAGTCGGTATAATCAGGGCTCAGTACTTTGTATTGGGCAAGAAACGTTACAAAATTGTTTGCATCGTTGTTATTCGCGCCCGGCGCATTCACAAGCGGCTTGGTCCAGGGGAAGCTCGGGTTACCCCACAGATAACTTTTTGTGGAAGTGCCTCCTTCGGCAATGCCATTGGGCTGCAAAATAGTCCAATCGGGACGAGTGATGTAGATGCCGGGCGTGCCATCCGTTTTCGAGATGGTCGGCAAACCTTCTAAGCCGCCTCCGCGTTCATTATTAAATCCGTTTTCTACTTTCTCGTGCTGCGCCACCTGCACATCCTCCTGCGAGCAACTGCTCATCATCATGCAAGCCGCCAGCACTAAACCGACTGGTAATTTTTGAATTAAAGTCATTGTTTGATAAATGATTTACGTGAATTGTAATTTGAACTGGCTGCAAACCAAGGCGTTTTAGAAGAGAAAAAAACTTTGAATGAGTGAATGGCAGTCTGCGGTTATTGATGGGGTAGGAAGGGAGTTTTTGTAACTTTGATGGTTATTAAAATTAACCTCAACCCCTAAATCCAAACTTATGAAACTGAATTTTCCCTGCATTTTCCTGACAGGCATTGTGATGGTTGCGTGCGGCGGTTCGGGTATAGAACACCAAGCCACAGCGGAAACGACGCCACTCCAAGGTACCTGGAAACTGCTCAGCGGGACGCTGATCGAGAAGGGTGACACTTCGGTGACCGATTACACGAACAAAGTTTCCTTCATTAAAATCATCAATGGCAGCCACTTCGCATTTCTGCAGCATGATTTGAACAAAGGCAAAGATTCAACGGCCCGATTTTCCGCCGGCGGCGGGACTTACACTTTGAAAGACAGTGCCTACACCGAGAACCTGGAATATTATACCGCCCGCGAATGGGAAGGGAACGCGTTCCATTTTACCATTTCCATTCAAAATGATACGCTCGTGCAGCGGGGTGTGGAGAAAGTGGAGGCGGCGGGTGTGGAGCGTTTGAATATCGAGAAGTATGTGCGTGTGAAATGATTTGAAATGATTTTAAAAAGAACAAGCCGGAGGTGATACCCCCGGCTTGTTCTTTTTAAGTCGCCCGCTTCCTATTTCGCAGCCTCTTTGGTTGCGGTGATCGGAAATTCGCCGTCTTGTGAAACGATCGTTCCCGTGAGCTTCTCGCCATCCTGCGTCATGGTAACGGTAAGAATGCCGCCCTGGAAGTCCAGTTTAAAAGTCACTTTTCCCTGGTCGATGGTCAGTTCCTTCATCTCCATACGTTCCTGCTGGCCGAGATAGCCGGTGGTTTTGTCGTCCTTCCGCTCGAAGGTCATGAAACCGGTTTCGTACTCGGGCGGTACATTGGAAACCGTGTATTTCCAGGTTCCGATCAGGTCGTTGGCTGTTTTAACGTTTTTGGCGGTTACGGCGAAGATCGTAAACGCCAGGATCATGGTCAGCAAATGCTTTACTTTCATTGTGTTAATGGTTTTTGCTTGAACGATTGGTTATTGGCAGGCATAAGACCCACAATTTAGAAAAAAGCGGATACGTTGCGATCCGGCCGGTATTATATTTTCAATAATGAATTGCAGGCGAGGGTGCCATATAGACTATTCAATGGGTTGATTTGGACACGGCGGATCGTTAAATTTGTCTAAAAAGCCGGTCATGAAACATCTAACCATCATCGTTCCAGAAGCACAGGGTAACCTCAGCAGCATCGTCGGGGCTTACAAAATCTTCTCACGCGCCAACCAATACCATGCAAGCCGGTGGAAAGGGGAAGTTTTTCAGATACAGCTCGCAGGTATGAAGAAGGAGTTCGAGTTGTACGACGGGCTGTTTGCGATACGGCCGCATACCACCGTGCCGCGGATCGCCCGTACCGATCTGATCATCATCCCCTCTTTGCAGCACGATGTGGTAAAGCCTCTGGAACGGAACGCGGAGATCATCGATTGGATCGCGGGGCAATACCGGCAGGGTGCTGAGGTCGCGAGTATTTGCACCGGTGCTTTCCTGCTGGCCGCTACGGGGCTGCTCGACGGGAAAAACTGCTCGACGCATTGGAATGCCGCCGCACAGTTCAAGTCGCGTTTTCCGCAGGTGAACCTCGTGACCGACCAGGTGATCACCGACGAGCAGGGCATTTACACCAACGGCGGGGCATTTTCATTCCTCAACCTGCTGTTGTACCTCGTCGAGAAGTACTATGACCGCGAAACGGCCATTTATTGCTCCAAGGTGTTCCAGATCGACATCGACCGGAACAGCCAGAGCCCGTTCATCATGTTTACCGGTCAGAAAAGCCATGGCGACGATATGGTGAGGCAAGCGCAGGAGTACATCGAGCGGCATATAGACGGGAAGTTTTCGTTTGAAGACCTGGCGGCCAATTTCATGATCAACCGCCGAAGTTTCGACCGCCGCTTCATCCGCGCGACGGGCAACACGCCCGCTACCTACCAGCAGCGCGTACGCGTGGAGGTCGCCAAAAAAGCTTTCGAAACGACGCGAAAGCCTGTTCAGGAAGTGATGTTCGAATCGGGTTACACGGATGTGAAGGCATTCAGGGAGATATTCAGGAAACTGACGGGCCTGTCGCCACTCGAATACCGCAACCGTTATAACAAGGAGCCCGGCTGGGCCATGGAGGCGTATTGATCAGGCTTTCATGCCTTTTACCAGGAGTTGTACCGTCGCCAGCACGCGGTCCATATGGGTATAATCGTTGGTAACTTTCGAGAACATAACCCCGCCCTCGATCAATGCAATGATGGAAACGGCCATTTCTTCAGCTTGGATACCCTGACGAAACTCGCCGGCTTCGGTGCCCTTTTCGATGAGGTTAACCAGGTTCTTTTTCCAATTCAGCAGCGCTTTCGCCGCGCTCAGTTGAAGCGGCACATTGGTATCGTCGGCTTCCACCGCAGTGTTCAGGATCGGGCAACCTCCGCGGTTGCCGATGCTCGCTATCACATCTTTGTACACGCGGCCATATACCATCATTTTTTCAAAATAGGTCGGTGCCTTGTTCAGCTGCGCCTGCACAGTATTGAATACCAGCGACCGGTTATATTCAAACACCGCCAGCGCTACCTCCTCTTTGTTCTCGAAATTTCCGTAGATACTGCCCTTTGTAAGGCCCGTAGCTTCCGTAATATCCGACATGGAAGTGCCTGCATACCCTTTCCGGTTGAAAATCTCGGCGGTTTTCTCAATGATAAAATTCCGGGTGCGCTCGGCTTTCGTCGTTCCTGTGTTCATATTACAAATATACCAATCGGTATTTATTTTTCCAAGATTGAAAACCGGATTTTAACTTGAAAGTCATTCGTAATGAACCCTAATGTAAGGCCGGAAGCACTTTTCCCCGCAATTCTCCGAAACCGACCCGGATGCGCCCTCTTTGCCCGAATCCGCGCATGATCACTTCGTCGTGATCTTCCAGGAAGCGTCTTTCCTCTCCGCCGCCCATTTTTAAAGGCTCGGTACCATTCCGCGTTGCTTCGAGCAGGCAGCCCTTTTGGGAAATGTCGCTGCCGCTGATGGTCCCGGTCGCAAGCAGGTCGCCCGTTTGCAGGTTACAGCCGGTAACGGTATGGTGGGCGATTTGCTGCGCGGCGGTCCAGTAAATGTTGCGCGCATTGGTTTGGCCGACTACAAATTCCTCCCCGCTGCCGGGCCTGATGCTTACGGAAAGGGAGAGATCGAAATTCTGATGGGCGCCATCGGCCAGGTAGGGGAGCGGCGCAGGTTGCTGGTCGGGGGCGGGCACACGAAAGCGTTGCAACGCCTCCCACGTCACGACCCAAGGTGAAACGCCCGAAGCGAAATTTTTACTCGTAAATGGCCCTAGCGGCTGGTATTCCCAACGCTGAATGTCCCGCGCCGACCAGTCGTTGAACAGCAATAAACCAAAAATATAGTCCTCCGCTTCCGCAACAGGAACCGGCTGTCCGAGCGTGGAATCCTTGCCGATCACGAATGCAAGTTCCAGTTCATAATCCAATGCATGAGTGGGTTTGAATGCCGGGATGCCGCTTTTCTGGCCGATTTGACCGCAGGGCCTCGTTACCGGTGTCCCCGATACGACCACAGACGATGCCCTGCCGTGGTAGGCGACCGGCAGATGTTTCCAGTTTGGGAAGAGCGGGTTTTCGGGCCGGAAAAGCTGCCCCACGCTGAATGCGTGCTCCTCGCTCGAATAGAAATCGGTGTAGTTGCCGACTTTGATTGGCATATGCATTTGCACCTTATCTTGCGGGACCAGCAGGTGATCGGAAAATTGCCGTAAAACCGAATCCCGGTCGCATAGGGCATCGCGGATGATCTTACGCACGTATTCGGAAAAACCGCGGCCAAGCCCGATGAGCTCATTCAGCACGGGTTTCCTGAATGCGCTCCCGGCTTCGGGATGGTGCGGAAACATATTCAATGCGTACGCGGCCGCCAGATCCAGCACCCAGTTGCCTACCGCCAGACCGGCGCGAGCGGGACGCTCGTCGCTGAATATGCCGAAAGGCAGGTTATGGATTGAAAAATCGGAATCGACGGGAATCGGAAGCCAGGGTTTAAGCATAGCATCGGGAGGTTTTCAGACCTGCTGGGCCAGATAAGCTTCCAGCAGCGGTTCAATGCCGGTTACCGACTCGTAAAGCTGATCGTAAGATTGAATTACAAAGTAGTGGTCCTGGTAACGATCGATATGGTAGGGTGTATCGAGCACGAGCGCAAGGTCGAAATCGATTTTGGCGACATTGCTGCCCAAGCAGTAGCGGCTCTCGCCCGAGGAGGAAATGATGCCGCCGCCGTAAATTTTCAGTGAACCATTTTCCCGGATCAGGCCGAATTCGACGGTGTACCAGTACAACCGCGAAATGCGCTGCAGGATTTCCTCCTGATCAATATGTTTTAGTGCTACCTCGCTCAAATGCGCCATGAAATCGCAGAATGCCTGGCTGCTGAGTAACGGCACATGCCCGAATGTGTCGTGGAACATGTCGGGTTCTTCGAGGTAGTCGATCTGCTCCGGCTTACGCAGCCAGCTCGACGCCGGGAACTGCCGGTTGTATAAATGCGTGTAAAACTCGCGGTGGGGAATCAGGCCCGGTACCACGTACACTTCCCAGCCCGTGAGGGAACGGAGCGCGGGATTGGTTTCGCTTTCAAAATGCGGGATATGGTCGGCCACGAACTTCACTTTTTCAATGCCATCCAGATATGCCTGGCTGGCAATTTGCGGCAGCTGCTTCATTTGCCGTTCGAAAAGCTGCTTCCACATCCGGTGGTCAGCTTCGGTGTATTGTTCATAATCCTGGTTCATGGTGGATGTGCGTTAAAGAGTACCCCGCAGCATCTGCTCGCGCTCGATCGCTTCGAACAACGCCTTGAAATTGCCTTTTCCAAATGATTGAGCACCTTTTCTTTGAATGATTTCAAAAAACAGGGTAGGGCGCGGCATCACGGGCTTCGTGAAAATCTGCAACAGGTAACCCTCATCATCCCGATCGACGAGAATGCCGAGTTCGCGGAGGCTTGCAATATCTTCGTCAATAGGGCCGACCCGGCCGAGCAACTCGTCATAATAGGCAGTGGGAACGCGCAAAAATTCCACGCCGCGATCACGCAGGGCGCGGACGGTGTCAACGATGTGATCGGTAGCGACGGCAATGTGCTGTACGCCCGGTCCGCCGTAAAAGTCGAGGTACTCTTCCACCTGCGATTTCTTTTTTCCCTCGGCCGGCTCGTTGATCGGAAACTTGATCCGCCCGTTGCCATTGCTCATCACCTTGCTCATCAGTGCCGAGTACTCGGTGGAAATGTCCTTATCGTCGAAAGACACCATCATTTTAAAACCCATTACTTCCTCGTAAAACTTCACCCAGCGATTCATTTCGTTCCAGCCCACATTGCCCACCATGTGATCGATGTACCGCAGTCCGACCGGGTCCGGCGAATGCTCGGGCTGCCAGGCTACGAAGCCGGGCAGGAAGATGCCTTCATAATGCTTTCGCTCAACGAACACATGCACGGTATCACCATAGGTACATATACCCGAGCGAATGGTCTGGCCGTGGTGATCTTTCTCGGTAACTGGTTCCAAAAAAGGCCTTGCACCCCGGCTGACAGTCTCCCTGTACGCCTTTTTGGCATCGTCGACCCACAATGCAATGGCCTTCACACCGTCGCCGTGGCGGTCGATGTGGGCTCCGATGGCCGTGCCGCCGTGCAGCGGCGAGGTGAAAACGAGCCGGATTTTGTCCTGCACCACCACATAGGATTCGCGGTCGGTCAGACCGGTTTCGAGCCCCGCCATCGCCAGCGGCTGAAAACCGAATGCATTCCGGAAATAATGCGCCGATTGCAACGCATTACCGACATAGAGTTCGACATAATCCGTGCCGTTAATGGGCAAGAAGTCGGTCGTGGCGGGTTGTGGCGGATGTGCTGTGAGTGTGGACATTTGTTGATGGATTTTGAATGAGTGGATGATTGAATGATTGAATGATTGAATGAGTGAATGAGTGAATGATTGAATGATTGAATTTTGAATGACTGAATTTTGAATGATCCGCAGGGAATTTAGAACGACCGAATATTTAATTATGAAGAAATTTTAGATCGTTGCATGATTGAGTGCCCGGAAAATATTCACTCATTCACTCATTCAAAATTTATTCAATCATTCAATCATTCAATCATTCAAAATTCCCCCTCCCCTCCCCAGCTCGCGAAGTACCGCCCGTCATCAATGGCCATCGCCTGCTCGGTAAGCATCAGCGGGCGGAATGTGTCGACCATAACGGCCAGCTCTTGGGTCTCTTTTTTGCCGATGCTCCGTTCGTACGCGCCCGGGTGCGGGCCATGCGGGATACCGCCCGGGTGGAGCGTAATGTGCCCCTGCGCGATGTCGTTGCGGCTCATGAAGTCGCCATCGACGTAGTAGAGGACTTCGTCGGAATCGATATTGCTGTGGTTATAGGGAGCCGGAATGGCCAGCGGGTGGTAGTCGTAAAGCCGGGGACAGAACGAGCATACCACAAATGCATCGGTTTGAAACGTCTGGTGCACCGGTGGCGGCTGGTGTATGCGCCCGGTAATCGGTTCGAAATTATGGATTGAAAAAGCCCACGGATAATTATAGCCGTCCCAGCCAACGACATCGAAAGGGTGCGTCTCGTAGGTGACCGGGTGAATGTGGCTCTGTTTCTTGATTTTAATAGTGAAATCACCGCGCTCGTCATGCGTTTCAAGGTCGCGCGGGAGAATATAATCCCGCTCACAGTAAGGCGAGTGCTCGGTAAGCTGCCCGAAATGATTGCGGTAACGTTTGGGCGTGTACACCGGCGAATGCGATTCAAGGTAAAGCAGCCGGTTATCGGGCCCGTCGAATTCGATCTGGTAAATGGTGCCCCTCGGGATCACTACATAATCGCCATAGGTAAATGGCACCTGCCCGAACGGCGTCCGCAGCCTGCCCGAGCCGCGGTGTACAAAAAGCAGCTCGTCGGCATCGGCATTCTTGTAAAAATAGGTCATCGCACCGCCGGCAGGAGCGGCCAGGCCCAGAACAAGGTCGCGGTTCACGAGCAGTGGCGTGCGGCTTTCCAGATAGTCCGCGGCGGGCGGTACATCGAAACCGATCAGCTTCCGCATCGTCATATTGTTCGTCACGGCAATGCGCGGCGACACGTCATAGGGCTCGCCCAGCGATTTCACCTGCGTGGGCCGCCAGGTGTGATAGAGGAGGGAAGACATGCCTTCGAAGCCGATCGTTCCGAAGAGTTCCTCGTAGTAAAGCCCACCATCGGTTTTACGAAACTGGGTGTGCCGCTTGGGCGGGATGGTTCCTAGTTGCTGGTAAATCGGCATGTGCTTCTCAAAGGTAAGTTAGCCAATAGTTGTCTATGCAATTATAAGAAAAGCAAATCAATATTTAAATAAATTTTTGTATTATTTTATAATGAAGAACAGGTACTGTTAATAAATTCTACTTGAAAATCGTATTTGTTTGTAGAATATTTATAATAAATTTGAATGCATTTTCTGCCTGATTTTTTGCAATCGGCTGAAATTGACTTCCATCCTCACTGAACAAGGCATTTTGCCGCTTCTGCTACCATCTCCGGTACAGAACATCTATTCCATCAAACATTTTTAGCCATGAGGAAACATTACCTCTACCTTCCCTTGCAGGGCATTTTTGCGTGTTTACTGGTGCTGGTTTGGTCGGCGCGGGGAGTTGCGCAGCCCAGTCCGTTCATTCATGTAGACCAGTTTGGTTACGCGCCGTCCGCCGAAAAAGTGGCCGTGCTCAGTAACCCCATCGCGGGTTATAATGCGGCATTGAGCTACACGCCGCCGGCTACCCTGGAAGTACGCAACAGCATTACCCATGCAGTGGCGTTCACCGGTCCGGTTACCGTTTGGAATAACGGAAATACCCAGGCGAATTCCGGTGACCAGGGCTGGTGGTTCGACTTTTCAGCGCTGACCGCCACAGGCAGTTATTATGTCTTCGATCCGGCAGGTAACCAGCGTTCGGCGGTTTTTGACATCACGGCCAATCCCTACGGCAACGTGATGCTGGCGGCGGTGAAAATGTTCTATTACAACCGTTGTAATATGGCGAAAGCCGCGCCCTATGCACAGGGCAAATGGACCGACGGAAACAATTTCATGAACGCATTGCAGGATCAGCAATGCCGGTATGTGTACGACCAGGGCAATGCGGCATTGGAAAAGGACCTGACAGGCGGTTGGTTCGATGCCGGCGATTACAATAAGTATGTTTCCTTCACGCACAGTCCTTTGCATGACCTCCTCTATGCCTACCAGGAAAATCCGGCCGTTTTTACGGATAATTTCAATATTCCGGAAAGCAAAAATGGCATCCCGGACCTGCTCGACGAGGTGAAATGGGAACTGGACTGGCTCTTCAGGATGACGAATGCTGATGGCAGCACCCACAACAAAATGGGCAGCCGGAATTACAGCGAAAACATTTCGTCACCCCCGAGCGCAAATGTGGACGGTCGCTACTACGGACCGGTCTGTACCTCGGCGTCGGCGACCATCGCATCGGTGTTCGCGCACGCTTCCCTTGCATATGCGGGTGTACCCTCGCTCAGTGCGTACGCGGCACAGCTGGAAGCAAAGGCGGTGAGCTGTTTCAATTATGTACTCCCGTTTTTCAATTCAAATACCTTGCAAACCGACTGCGACGACGGCAGTATTGTTTCCGGTGACGCCGATGTGGCAGCCGGACCGCAGCGTAATATGATGGTCACTGCCGCTATCTATCTTTTTGAGCGGACGGGGAACGCGGTTTACAACCAGTTTGTGGTCAATAACTATGCGGGTACCGACGTGATGAGCTCGGGCTACTGGGGTGTGGATGCCACCGAATTGCAGGATGCATTGCTCCGCTATGCCAAACTCCCGGGGGCCAATCCGACCGTCGCTTCTGCCATTTTAAACTCGGCCGGCACAGCTGTGAATGGCAATTGGAACGACTTCTTCGGCTGGACCACCGCCGACCTTTACCGGGCCTTTATGCCAGACTGGTCGTATCACTGGGGCAGCAATATGCCCAAGGCCGACTACGCCAATGTGAACCGCTCGATGCTCAAAGCGGGACTGGGCAATGCGGTCAGCCTCGCGCGTAAAGCGGCAGAGCAGGTTCATTATTTTCACGGGGTCAATCCGCAGGGAATGGTGTATTTGTCAAACATGTACGCATTCGGCGGCGATCGCTGCGCCAATGAAATTTACCATACCTGGTTCAACGATGGGACCATTTATGACAATGCGCTGACGTCGCCGAACGGCCCGGCGCCGGGGTACGTGGTTGGCGGTCCCAATGCAGACTATACGATCGGTAGCCAGTCGCCGCCGTTCGGTCAGCCGCGACAGAAAAGCTACCTCGATTTCAATACGGGCTGGCCGACCAACAGCTGGGAAATCACAGAGCCGGCCATTTACTACCAGGCGGCCTACATCCGTTTGCTTGCGCATTCGACGCTGCCCATCGAGGATCCGCTGCCGGTGGAACTCGCGGATTTCTATTTGAAAGAGGATAATGGGCAGGCGCAGCTCCATTGGAAGACAGTTTCAGAGACGGATAACGATCGGTTTGAGATCGAGCGCTCTACCAATGGTACCGATTTTCGTATGATAGGAGAGTTGAAGGGGCAACATACAACCGCTGCGGCGCATTACTATACATTCACTGATACAGAAGCGCCGGGTGTCACCAGTTACTACCGGCTGAAACAGGTTGATGTCGACGGGCAGTTTGAGTATTCCAAAATCATCGCCTTATACCGCAACGGGGACGCCGCGTTCCGTGTCGGGCCCAATCCGTTAAGTGAATACCTGGAAATTAAAATGCCTCCCAATACGGGTATAGCCACGGTTAAAGTCGTCAACATGGCCGGCATGGAAGTGCTGCGGCACGAGATGGACGGGAGTGGAAGGGTGCCGATGCAGAACGTGGCCAGCGGACTTTACCTGCTGCGGGTAGAGCGTGGAGCTGAAAGCCTGTTTACGCAAAGGATTTTCAAGAATTGATAGCTAACGGGCAGCTACAAACGAAAGCGTGGCTGCCCGTTATTTCCAGGCTTATTGTTGGCCGGGCGCCGGATTTCTTTTCGGCATCACCAGGCTGTCGGCAGGGTACTGCGCTTTGAGCGTATCCATTTGCGCCTTGGCCCATTGGATGAGACGTTCCCGCTGGGCGGTAGTCAGCCGGGCTTCCGGATGCATCCCCAGTGCCGTGTACGATTTAAGCGGCATGGCGTCGTCCTCAACCATTTCCACGGTTTCTTCCAGTTTATGGTTCTGCCGCGCGATCGACAGCCCCGTGAAGGTAGAAAAGTTCAGGTGCCGCTTGCCATCCTCTACATGTTCGTTCATCCACCATGCCACAGGCTGAATGTTGTAGTACCATGGATAAACGGTTTTGTTGCTGTGACAATCGTTACAGGCCACTTCGAGGATATTCTTCACATCGGCCGGGACGTCGTATTTCGTCGCGATGTTCATCGATTGATCGTCGGAAAGGTTTTGTTCGGGGCGGATGAACTGCATCACAATAAAAACCGCCAGAAGGGCTAGCAGAATCTTTTTGAACATGTCTGATGGTGATTAGATTAGGTCTTGCTGTGCATATAATTCCGGGAGCATCACTTTTTACTGCCGTTCTATGCCGTTATTTTTTCGGTAATGCGCCGGCGATAGGCCCATTTGTTGTTTGAACAGCCTCGAAAAATAGAACGGATCATCGATTCCGATCGCAGAAGCCACTTCGTTGATCCGCCATGTCCTGAAATGCAGCAGCGTAATGCGGCAATGCGATGGCGGTAGCCACACTCGCATTGTGGATCGCGAACTTCTGCACAACAGCCCTGTTCCCGGTGATGAACCAGTATTTCGGCGTGCCGGTCACCTTTTTGACCCATGCGGCGATATGCCTGGTTTACTACTTCTTTATCCGGACCAGCGTACCCGAAACCAAAGGCAAATCTTTGGAAGAAATTGAAAAACTGTTACAAAAGAGCTGATCGTCCATAGCATGACCATTCAATTTTACGCGCCGGAATGGGGTAATACCCTTCCGTTCGATACGTTTTGCAAAAATGTGAAAGCCGTCGGCTACGATGGTGTCGAAATGGCGCTGCCTTTCGAACCGGCTGAGAAACAAACGGTTTTGGATACGCTGGCGGCCAATGATCTCCGGCTGATCGGCCAGTACTGGCAGTCGTTTGAGAAAAATATCGATGAGCACGCTGCCAACTACGAAAAATACCTGCGGAACCTGATTGAGGCAAAGCCGGTACTGATCAATTGTCAGACCGGCAAGGACTATTTCACTACCGCACAGAACCAAAGACTTTTTACGCTTGCGGCCAGACTTTCCGCAGATTCCGGCATTCGCATTATCCATGAAACGCACCGGGGGAAAAGCCTCTTCGCCGCGCATATTACCAGGGGCTACCTCGAAGCCGACCCGGCGCTTCGCATTGCGCTTGACATTTCACACTGGTGCAGCGTTCACGAGTCGCTTCTGGCCGACCTTCCCGACGAGGTAAGCCTCGCCATTTCCCGTACCGATCACATCCATAGCCGCGTAGGCCATCCGGAAGGCCCGCAGGTGAACGACCCGCGCGCTCCCGAATGGGAAGAAGTACTCCATGCGCACCTGGGCTGGTGGGATCGGATTGCAGCCCTGCACGCCCAAAACGGGTCGACGCTCACCATCACTACCGAATTCGGGCCCGCACCTTATATGCCCGCTATGCCATACACCCAGATGCCGCTCGTGAATCAATGGGATGTAAATGTGCATATGATGAACCTGCTCAGGGAACGTTACCGGCGGATGTAGAAGGTTTACCTAAATATTTTTTAAGATTTTCATTAAAATAATTTTTACCGTTAAATAAAATCATTGTCACTAAAATACTGACAATGAGTTGGTTTTTACTACACTCCCGTGAATAGGTGATACCTTTGGGAATTCCGTAAGTCTTTCGGTTGTTTGCAGTTACCTTGGATTTTGTCCGCGGTAATGAGTTAATCCCTAAATTTGCTTTGCAATAACCCTCCGATCGAACCAATCACTATGAGCATCCTGTATGTTGACCATGAAATTAATAATCTGAATTCCTTTAAGGCGACGTTTCGGAGAGATGCCCAGATTTACCTGGCCAAATCAACGGAAGAAGGGTTGAAAATTCTCGACGAGCACAAAATCGACGTCATTTTCGCTGACCATCAGATGCCCGACATGACTGGGCTGGAATTTCTCAAACTGGCTTCCGACCAATATCCTTCGAGCATGCGTGTGCTGCTGACAGGTAACGCGTACACGGAAGAATTTCGCTGGGCAGCGGGCAAAGGATATTTTCACAGCTATGTCAACAAGCCCTGGGATGAACAGCAATTACGTACGTTGATGATCTCACGCTTACATTAAAATAGGATTATCCGGCGGCGGTAGTCGGATAACCACGTCCCGTCACATTGAATAGCGCCCGAAAGCCATACGGCTTCCGGGCGCTATTGTTTTTGACCATTTCCAGTTACAAAAAAATTGCCACACGAATATTTGTTGAGGATATATTGATTACATTGGAGATTCAATATCCGACTATCCTTCATCCATTGCCGAAAGGCAAAACCTTAACCAATGAAAAGAAGACACTTCATGCAAATGTCGGGCCTTGGATTGGGCGCTGTGATGCTTCCCCAGGTCCCGATTATGGGTAACCCCGTGGCCGAAGGGCAGCTGCTCGATCCGTGGTTCGATGCCGCAACCAAGAAAAAGCTAGCCGAAACCGCATTGAATGCAGCCCGTGACAAGGGAGCCACTTATACCGACGTCCGGATCGGCCGCTATTTGCAGCAATACCTTTTTACCCGTGAAAGGCAGGTTCAGAACATCATCAATGCCGAATCTTACGGTATCGGCATCCGGGTGATCGCCAACGGTACCTGGGGCTTTTCGGCCACCAGTGACGTCACGCCCGACGGTATCGCCAAATGTGCCGCGACCGCTGTTGCGATTGCCAAAGCAAACTCGAAATTCCAGAAAGAGCCCGTGGTACTTGCGGAGCAAAAAGGTGTGGGCGATAAGACCTGGAAAACACCGCTTACCAAAAATGCCTTCGAAATCCCGGTGAGGGAGAAGATCGATCTGCTGATGAAAGTCAACGGGGCAGCTATGGACAATGGCGCCAACTTTGTGACTTCGAACCTGTTTTTTGTCAATGAGCAAAAGTACTTCGCGTCGACAGACGGTTCTTTCATCGATCAGGATGTGCACAGGATCTGGCCTACATTCACTGTTACCGTGACCGATAAAGCTTCCGGCAAGTTCAAAACCCGCGATGCGATCAGCTCGCCGATGGGCATGGGCTACGAGTACCTCGACGGCCTCGCCACCGAAAAAATCGCGGGCCCTAACGGCATGGTGGGTTACCGCAACTCGTATGATATGGTCGAGGATGCGATCATGGCCGCGAAGCAGGCGAGGGAGAAAGTGACTGCCAAGTCGGTAGAGCCGGGTAAGTATGACCTTGTTTTGGATCCTAACCATTTGGGCCTCACCATTCATGAGTCGGTGGGGCACCCGACGGAGCTCGACCGCGTGCTGGGATATGAAGCCAATTATGCGGGCACCAGTTTCGCGACATTGGATAAATGGAAAACCAAAAACTTCAACTACGGCAGCAAGCTTGTCAACATTGTTGCCGATAAAACCCAGCCGCATACACTGGGTGCCGTGGGGTATGACGACGAGGGAGTTCCCTGCAAGGAATGGGACATTATTAAGGACGGGATCCTGGTCAACTACCAGGCGATCCGCGACCAGGTACAGATACTGGGAGAAAAAGAGTCCCACGGGTGCTGCTATGCCGACGATTGGAGCTCGGTGCAGTTTCAGCGAATGCCGAACATCAGCCTTAAACCCGGCACTGAAAAGCGCAGCGTGCTTGACATGATTAAAGGGGTTGAAAAGGGTATTTATATTGTTGGCAGAGGGTCGTACTCGATTGATCAGCAGCGCTATAACTTTCAGTTTGGTGGTCAGGTCTTTTATGAGATCAAAAACGGTGAAATCGCCGGTATGCTCGAAGACGTGGCGTACCAGTCGAACACCCAGGAATTCTGGAACTCGTGCGTGCAGCTTTGCGACAAAGACGATTACCGCACATTCGGATCGTTTTTCGACGGCAAAGGTCAGCCCGCGCAGATCAGCGCCGTTTCCCACGGGAGCTCGACGACGAGGTTTAATGGGGTGAATGTTATTAATACCGGAAGGAAGATCTAATGATTGAATGAGTCAATGAGTGAGTATTTTTTAACTAATCTATTCACTCATTCACTCATTCTCTCATTCAAAATTAGATTTCATCACGAACACAAAACTGCATCAAGCAAATGGCTATCCTGACCAAAGAAGAAGCTAAAAAAATTATAGATAAAGTCCTGGCATTTTCGAAGGCTGACGAGATCAGTGCGTCGCTTTCCGGAAACAGGACCGGTAATATCCGGTACGCCCGTAACTCGGTGTCGACCAGCGGCGAAACTTACGATTTGTCGCTTTCCGTCACGGCGGTTTATGGTAAAAAATCGGGGACTGCTACAATTAACGAGTTCGACGATGCCTCGCTTGAAAAGACCGTTCGCCGTGCGGAGGAAATTGCGAAACTCGCACCCGACAATCCCGAATATGTACCGATGCTCGGTGCGCAGCAATATGTGAATACCAACGCATTCGCGCAAAGTACCGCGGGGATCGATCCGGAGTACCGTGCGAAAGCCGCATTCGGAAGTATAGAGCCCTGCTCCAAAAAGAACCTGACAGCCGCCGGTTATATGGAAGACAGGAGTGGATTTACGGCATTGGGTAACAACAAAGGGCTTTTTGCATATAACAAATCTACCTCCGTGGACTTTTCCGTGACGGTAAGGACGGCGGATGGCACAGGTTCGGGCTTCGTGCAGCGCGATTATAACGATGCTTCCAAATTAAATACCAATACAGCTACGGAAATAGCCATGCAAAAGGCATTGGCTTCGGTGAATGCGAAAGCATTGGAGCCGGGTAAGTATACAGTGATCCTGGAACCCACCGCCGCGCACGACCTCATCCTCAATATGATGCGGAATATGGACGGTCGCAGCGCCGACGAAGGCCGCAGTTTTCTGGGTAAGAAAGGAGGACAGACCCGGCTGGGCGAAAAGCTGCTGGACGAACGCGTCACCATCTATTCCGATCCCGCCAATCCGGAAGTGCCGGGCTCGCCGTTCGCAAACGACGGCAGGCCGCAGGAGAAAGTAACCTGGTTTGAAAAAGGTGTGGTGAAAAACATGTATTTCTCGCGCTTCTGGGCGGAGAAAAAGGGCGTAAAAGCAATTCCCTCCCCGGACGGTATCGTGTTTCAGGGGGGCAGCGAGTCGCTGGCGGATCTTATCAAGAGCACGGAAAAGGGCATTCTCGTCACACGTTTCTGGTATATCCGCACCGTGGACCCGCAAACTTTGCTCTACACAGGCCTCACGCGCGACGGCACTTTTTACATTGAAAATGGCCAGATCAAATACCCTGTCAAGAATTTCCGGTTCAACGAGAGCCCGGTGATCATGCTCAACAATGTGGAGGCGATCGGTAAACCCGTGCGCACCAACGGCAGCCTGATACCGCCGCTGAAAATACGCGATTTTACGTTTACAAGCCTTTCAGACGCTGTGTAGCGGCAAGCGTAATCCATTTAAACTGCTATCCTGCCATCCATAACAGGTGAGTTGAAACAAGTGCAGCCATTCATTAACTTATGAATTGCACTTTTTTCAACTCACCCAATCAATTCTATTAGCTAAACATTTACACTTTGAAACGACGAGATTTTATTCAAATGGCCGGCCTCGGAACGGGAGCGTTCATGTTGCCGGGCTTTGCAACGGGCCGACCGGTGTCGCCTGAGGCATTTCTGATGCCGGGCGACGATGTGGCCATGAAAAAGCGCCTGGCCGACGCTGCCTTGAATGCGGCCAAATCCAAAGGTGCGTCATATGCCGACGTTCGCATTGGCCGCTACCTCAACCAGTACGTTACAACCCGCGAAGACAAGGTCGAGAATATCGTCAATACCGAATCTTACGGGGTAGGCGTACGGGTCATTGCCAATGGCTGCTGGGGTTTCGCCGCGGTAGTGGATGCCAAAAACGAAGCGCAACTGGCGAAAGCGGCAGAAGAGGCCGTGGCAATTGCCAAAGCGAACGCGAAGCTCATGAAAGAGCCGGTACAACTGGCCCCGCAAAAAGGTTTTGGCGAGGTAAGCTGGAAGGCGCCGATCAAAAAAAACGCATTTGAAGTGCCGATTAAGGAAAAGGTGGATCTGCTGCTTTCGGTGAACGATGCGGCGATGAAGAATGGTGCCAACTACGTGAATTCCATTCTCTTTCAGGTCAATGAGCAGAAATATTTTGCCTCTACCGACGGTTCCTATATCGATCAGGACATTCACCGCATCTGGCCGCTTTTTAATGTGACGGCCATTGACCCCCAAACAGGCAAGTTTGAAACCCGGCGGTCGCTGAGCGCTCCGATGGGAATGGGATATGACTATCTGCAATCGAATCCGGCGGACAAGCTTACCGGCGTGACGACCCGGTATAACAAAGGCTACGACATGCTCGAAGACGCCACGGCCGCGTCCCAGCAGGCCAAGGAAAAATTGACGGCCAAATCGGTAGAGGCCGGGAAGTATGACCTGATCCTCGATCCATCGCATTTGTGGCTCACGATCCACGAGTCGGTAGGGCACCCCCTGGAACTCGACCGCGTGCTGGGTTATGAGGCCAATTTCGCCGGGACGTCGTTCGCTACCCTGGATAAATGGCAGTCCAAAAACTTCCAGTACGGCAGCAAGCAGGTGAATCTGATTGCGGATAAAACGCAGGTAGGGTCGCTCGGCGCCGTCGGCTGGGATGATGAAGGGGTTAATACCAAGCAATGGGACCTGGTGAAGGATGGCATACTGGTCAATTACCAGGCGATCCGCGACCAGGCACACATTATCGGGGCAAAAGAGTCGCACGGATGCTGCTATGCCGACAGTTGGAGCTCGGTACAATTCCAGCGGATGCCGAATGTGTCGCTGGCGGCAGGCAAAACACCTTTGTCCGTGGAAGAGATGATCAAGGATGTCAAAAAAGGCATTTACATTATCGGCGACGGTTCTTTCTCGATCGACCAGCAACGTTATAACTTCCAGTTCGGAGGCCAGCTTTATTACGAAATCAAAGACGGCAAGATCGCCGGCATGCTGAAAGATGTCGCCTACCAGTCGAATACCCAGGAATTCTGGAACTCATGCGTGCAAGTGTGCGATGAGCGCGACTACCGCCTAGGAGGCTCGTTCTTCGACGGCAAGGGCCAGCCCATGCAATCCAGCGCCGTCTCGCACGGAAGTTCGACGGCAAGATTTAACGGGGTGAATGTGATTAATACAGCTAGGAAGATATAATGGGTGAATGTGTGAATTTTGAATGACTGAATGATTGAATGATTGAATAATTAAATTTTGAATGAGTGAGTAACGGTCAAGTCTGGTCAAGTGAGATCAGGTGTTGTTTTCTTGACAATTTCATGACCGCTTCTGACTCAATGACAATTTATTCGATCATTCGGTCACTCAAAATTCACTCATTCACTCATTCACTCATTCACTCATTCACTCATTCACTCATTCACTCATTCACTCATTCACTCATTCACTCATTCAATCATTCAATCATTCAGTCATTCAATCATTCAATCATTCAGTCATTCAATCATTCGGTCATTCAAATAACATGGCGATCATACTAACAGAAGCAGAAGCGAAGGCGCTTTGTCAGAAAGTGCTGAGCTATTCCAAAGCAGATGAATGCGAGGTGAATATATTGGGCGAGGAGCGGGGTAACCTGCGCTATGCCCGCAACGAAGTGTCGACCAGCGGTGCACTGATCAACCAGAATTTACAGGTCCAGTCCGCATTCGGTAAGAAAGTGGGCGTGGCGACGATCGATGAATTCAGTGACGAATCGTTTGAAAAAGTCGTACGGAGATCGGAAGAACTGGCGCGGCTGGCGCCGGAAAACCCGGAATATGTGGGCGTCCTCGAACCGCAGACCTATTTGAAATCCAATGGTTTTTTCAATTCCACAGCCGGCATCAACCCCGGACAGCGCGCCGATGCCGTGGCCAAAAGCCTCGACCTCACGCGCGCGCAGAACATGACTGCCGCAGGATTCCTGGAAGACCAGAAAGGCTACTCGGCGATGATGAACTCGAAGGGCCTTTTTGCCTACTATCCCAGCACAAGCGTGAACTTCTCGCTTACCGTACGCACGCCGGACGGGAAAGGCTCGGGTTACGTGGCCAAGGGGTATAGCGACGTGACGAAACTCGACACCGCCGCCGCCACGAAAATCGCCATTCAAAAATCCAAAGGGTCGGTCGATGCCAGGGCTTTGGAGCCGGGTAAATACACGGTCATCCTCGAACCGACCGCCGCAGCGGTGCTTTTGGAGAACATTTTCTTCAATTTCGATGCGAGAAGCGCCGACGAAGGGCGCTCTTTTCTCAGCAAGGCGGGCGGCAAAAGCAAGTTGAACGAAAAGATCGTCGACGAGCGGGTCCATATTTATTCGGATCCCACGCATCCAGACCTGCCGGCATCGCCCTGGGCCGGGGATGGTCAGGCGGCCAACAAGATCAGCTGGATTGAGAAAGGTGTAGTTAAAAATCTTGTTTATTCACGCTACTGGGCACAAAAGAATAATGTGAAACCGGTACCGTTTCCGACCAATGTGATCATGGCCGGCGGCAATGCGAGTATGGAGGAATTGATCAAATCCACGCAGCGCGGTATTTTAGTAACCAAACTCTGGTACATCCGCGAGGTCGATCCGCAAACACTCTTGCTCACGGGCCTCACACGCGACGGTACTTTTTATATTGAAAACGGCGTGATCAAACATCCGATCAAAAACTTCCGTTTCAATGAAAGCCCGGTAATCATGCTCAATAACCTCGAAACGCTCGGCAAACCCGAACGCGTGGTGAGTACCGAAACCAACAGCAACTACCTGATCCCGCCGATGAAAATCCGGGAGTTCACATTCTCATCGTTATCTGACGCAGTTTAGTATTGAAACCTTTTTTCTTCACCAGAATCCAATACACTTCCGGTAACTGGGATACCGACCAGCGAATGCCGTCCAATTTGCTGCATTCGCTGGTTGAGTACACCACAATACCGGTCGACGAGAAGGAAAAAGTAGTGCAGCTCAGCAGTAATGAAATATTCAAAAGCCCGTTCTGCTACCTGAGCGGGCACAAATTGGTGGAATTTTCGGCCCAGGAGCGCGACCATTTCAAAAGGTATGTGCAAAACGGTGGTTTCGTGTTTGTCGACGACTGCAACCACGACATCGACGGCCTCTTCGCCAAGTCGTTCGAGCAGGAAATGGCCCGGACCTTCGGCCCGAAAGCCTTGCAGAAAATTCCCAACAACCATCCTATCTACCACAGTTTTTTCAAATTCGACGACGGCCCGCCGACCACCTCTTTCGAGCTGAACGGCTGGGGCGACGACCTCGTGCACGACTATCTTAAAGCAATCACGGTCAATGGCAGGATCGGCGTCCTGTACAGCAACAAGGATTACGGCTGTGAATGGGACTATGATTTCCGGAACAAGCGGTTCCTGGCCGTTGATAATACGCGTTTCGGGGTTAACATTGTGGTATATGCGCTGACGGGATGAGCAGAAATATAGGGGGAACGAGGAGGTGTTTTTGTTAGGTAAGAAAACTCATTAAGGATCAAATTTTGGAAAATTCGACGACATCGTCCCATTACCGGGCATTAGTAGCAAAACTCCCATTACTAAAAGCCGAAATCGCGAAAGTGATCGTCGGCCAGCAGGATGCGATCGAAGAAATTTTGATTGCATTGCTCGCATCGGGCCATTGCCTGCTCGAAGGCGTACCCGGGCTTGCCAAAACATTGATGGTCAAGACAATGTCCGAGGCGCTGCACATGAGCTTCCGGCGGATCCAGTTCACACCCGATCTGATGCCCGGCGATATTGTGGGCACGGAGATATTGGAGGAGGACCATGAAACCGGCAGGAAGTTCTTCAAATTCAACCGGGGACCTTTGTTTGCGAATGTGGTACTGGCCGACGAAATCAACCGGACGCCGCCCAAGACCCAGGCCGCATTGCTCGAAGCGATGCAGGAAAAAAGCGTCACCTACGGCGGCGAGAACTATGCATTACCCGATCCGTTCCTGATCATCGCCACTCAAAACCCGATCGAGCAGGCCGGCACCTACCCGCTCCCGGAAGCGCAGCTTGACCGGTTTTTGCTGTATATCAAACTCAGTTATCCCAGCGAGCAGGAGGAACTGGAAGTCCTGCGGACTACCACCGGTACGGCAAAGTCGGAAATCGGTCGGGTGTTGTCGGATGTGGAAATGGCCGATCTGCAAAAATTGACGCGCCAGGTTTACATTGCGGACGAGCTGCTGGTTAAAATTAATGCGTTGGTGCGTTCCACAAGGCCTGAAAGCACGAACTCCGAATACATCAAGGAATGGTGCGACTGGGGCGCTGGCCCGCGTGCGGGACAAGCGCTCGTATTATGCGCCAAGGCGCGCGCGGTGCTGCACGAGCGCTTCTCGGTGGTGCCCGAAGACATCCGTTTGCTGGCATTTCCGATACTGCGGCACCGTATCGCCATGAATTTCCGTGCCGAAGCGGAAGGAATCACGAGCGACCACGCCATTCAGGAATTGCTGAACGGGCTGTAACGCGGGGACGATCGAACAGCAGATTTGTTGTTACGTCCTGACGGGGTTTTGGGAGCTGTTTTGCGATTGCATTTTGCTACCCATACTACACCGGTAACGCGATTTGTTCAGCAAGCCACGGCGTGGCTACCAATCCAAAATCTATATTCATTCACAAACCAATGCAAAAGACAACCGGACTGCTGGCGTCCAGCCTGATCAAGCTCAAAAACCTGCAACTGACCGCAAAACTGGTCAGCGAAGAGCTGATGCTGGGCATCCATTCCAGTAAACGGTCGGGGATAGGCATTGAATTTGAACAATACCGGCACTACGAGCCCGGCGATGATCCCAAACGCATCGACTGGAAGCTGTTTGCGAGGACGGATAAGCACCTCGTCCGGGAGTCGTCGACGGAAAGCGACCGGCAGGTCCGGTTTGTACTGGATTTGTCGGGGTCGATGAATTATGCCGAGCATAGCGTGAGCCGGCTGCAATATGCGCAAATCCTGCTAGCTTCCCTGGCTTACCTGTGTTACATTCAGAACGACCAGATGAGCCTGTATGGGTTGACCGGAGGCAGGGTGGAAACAATCAGCGGAACGGGCTCGGCCTCGTCCGCCCGGCAGGCTTTCCAGAAGATATTGGTCGGGCTGGAAAAGGCCACCGCGGCAGGGCCATGGATAACCGCTGCGGCCGGTTCCCGACAGCTGGAATTTCAGTCGAAGAAGCGGGAGCAGCTCATTTTCGTGAGCGATCTGCTGCAAGTCGGTGATGAGTGGCTGTCGTGGATACGCTCTCTGGCGGGACCAAATCGCGAAATCGTGGTTTTCCAGATTCTCGGTGACCAGGAGAGGGAATTTGACCTGAAAGGATTTTACAGATTCAAAGACCTTGAAAGCGGCCGGGAAATGGAGCTGGACGCGGAAGCCGTGGGCACACAATTCAGGACATCGATGCAGGCATACCTGGCCGGTGTGAAGGCGGCATTGCAAATCCCGCATGTGCGCCTGGTGCAGGCGCGTATGAGCGAACCTGTGGGAATGGTATTGAAAGCATTTTTAACGAGAAGAAAAGGCTGATGGCGTTTTTGCAACCATACATGCTTTGGGGAATGCTGGCCGCGGCGGTGCCGGTGGCCATTCATTTCTGGTACCAAAAACGGGGCAAAACCATTGAATGGGCGGCTATGCGCTGGCTTGGCGAGCAAACTACGCTGCAACATCGCGGTATCCGCCTGAACGAGGTTTGGCTCATGCTCCTGCGCTGCCTGCTGGTGGCGCTTGCCGCATTGATTTTGAGTAAGCCGGTAATGGAGGCATTTCGGGATCGGGCCGGAGCGGCGACCATTCATCTCGTGGAGCCGGACCGGCTGGTAACGGATACCTACCGGTTCGAACTGGAAAAGGCGTTGCGCGAGGGGGAGAAGGTGTATTGGCTGGGAAATATGCCTGCACAGGTGACCAGCCTCTCCGAAATGCCCGCAAATCGTACCGGTTTTGCGGATATGCAACAGAATATCAATGCATTGTCCGGTGATCAACCGCAAACTTTCAAGCTCTATTTTGGCGGCTACATTGCACCGGATGCGCTTCGAAAGGTCTACATTCCCGGTGCATACCAATTGTTTCCCGCCACGGATTCTTCCCGGGGCCAACCTGTTTCATTGTGGAAAAAAAAGCCGGTGTACGGGAAGCCGTTACGCATTTTACTGGAAAACGGAGATAACTCCGAACGGCAAACTATTCGGGCTGCATTGGGCGCATTGAGCGAGGTTTATGGTTTTGTATTTAAAATAGATAGCAAAAAAGAAGCTGGGAAGCATGCTGACTGGGTTTTTACGAACGAACCGGTACATCATGCCGAAGCCGGCACAAAATACATCGTTTCGGGTGTTTCGCCGGAATGGAATGCCCGGGCCCAGGTGAAGTACCTGCCTGATTCGTTGAAGCTGTCGAGCTCCGGATTGGTCGAAAGCGGCCGGTTCCCCGAGTGGCTCGGGAACCTGATCGTGAAAGACCTCGGGTTGCAACCGACGGCAAGTTGGCTCAGTCGCGCGCAGCTTACCGCACTGTTTGAGCGGGTGGAAATGGCCCGTGGGCAACGTGAAGCGGCGTTACGGCCGTGGCTGTTGTTGACTTTTGTAATATTGCTCACCGCGGAACGCTGGCTGGCGTTGCGCAAAACAAGGGGAAGCAATGGCTGATTTGCAGAAATTGATCCGATCGGTGAATACGCAAATCCAGTGGGTAGCGATTGCCAAATGCTTCCTGCTCGGACTGGCTTTCCGGTTGGTGGCAGGAGCACTTCCGGGCGAGCATTTGTTTCTGGAATCGATGATCGGCTCGGTTGGCTCGCTAATCGGTATTTTCCGTACCAAGGCATTTACCGACCGCAGGCACAACACGATCGCGCTGCTGCATAGCCACAATCCGGAGCTGGAATACAGCCTGGATTTATTGGATAAGCCCAACCTGAACCCGGTGGAGCAAATGCAGCTCGAACGGATCACCGGCAGGAGGGCATTAGTCCCCAGGCGAGCGGTATACAGCGGCCTGTGGGCTTACTTCGGGATTTTTCTGCTCGGTTGGGGCATTAATCATGGCGCTTACCTATTGTCCGTCCGAAAGGAAAAATCCGCCAAGGCCGAGGCTCGCAGATCGGTTTCAGCTCCCCATGCAACGACCCGGGTGCCGCGCTATCTGGCGGCAAGCGTGAAGGTGACGCCGCCAGCCTACTCGGGATTGCCTTCCCAGTCGTCCCCGGACCTGAATATCAGTGCATTGGTGGGATCTGCCGTGGAATGGTCGGTTGGGTTTGATGGCACGGAGGGCCTCACCGTTCGCTTGGCCAATAGCCGGGGAGAGGAAGTGGCATTCAAAGAAACTGGGGGGAAGTTTGCGCTTCGCGACCGCATTGCGGGTTCCGGACTGTATTCGATCAAAGGGTATTGGAAGGACTCGCTGGTGTACCAGTCTGATTTTTACAAACTGGAAGCCTTGCCCGACCTTGCGCCTCGCATCGAGCCGGCCTCGAAGGAGTTGTACCGCTACCATTTCCTCAAAGACCCTAAAAACATCATCGTCTCCGCCCGGATATCGGACGATTTCCGCGTGAAGCAGGCATTCATTGTGGCGACAGTGGCCCGCGGCTCCGGTGAAAATGTCAAGTTTCGGGAGATTCGGATGCCGCTCGGCCCCGCCGATTTTAAGGAAGCAAATATCCGGAAAACCATCGACCTGAATGCCCTGAATTTTACACCGGGCGACGAGCTCTACTACTACTGGGCCGCGATCGACAACCGCCAGCCGGAGGGGAATTTCACCAAGTCGGATACCTATTTTATTGTATATAAGGATACTGCCCAAATCGAGGAGGCGCAGCTTGCTACCATGGCCGTGAACGTTATGCCCGAATATTTCCGTAGCCAGCGGCAGATCATCATCGATACCGAAAAGCTGATTGCCAAACGCAAAAGTCTCAAAACCAAAGACTTCAATGCCGCTTCGAATGAGATTGGTTTCGACCAGAAGGTGCTCCGGCTTCGGTACGGGCAATATTTGGGGGAAGAATTTGAAACTACCATCGGCGGCGGCGATGCAGGTGCCGGAGAGGGCATTGTGATCGACGCCTTCACACACCATTCGGATGGCCATGGCGAAGGTGCCGATGCCCGTGGAAGCGAGCCCGTGCACGATCATGCGCACGAACACAAACAGGAGCCCGCAGGCGAAAAGGACCCGCTGGCAGCGCTCATGGAGCAATATACCCATGCGCACGACGATGCGGAAACGAATACATTTTATGAACAATCCGCGCGTAGCCTGCTGAAAATGGCTTTGGAACAAATGTGGCAATCGGAACTTCATTTGCGCACTTTCGAACCCGAAAAGGCGCTGCCATATGAACATAAGGCATTGGAATACCTCAAAACCGCTCAGCAAAAAGCGCGGACTTACGTGAAAAAAAGCGGTTACGACCCGCCGCCGATCAAGGAGCAGGAAAAGCGGCTGACCGGCGAACTGAAAGACCTGAGCACCCGGTGGAAGCAGGAAAAGGAGTTCAGTCAAAAACAAATGGCCAGACTGGCAGCTGCATTGCTCGGGTACCTGGAAAATGATAATCCGGCTAGAAATGAGCAGGCGACCAGGGCCGCATTAAGTTCGGAAATAGCCCGGCGGCTTACGGAAAGCGGGCCATTCAATGGCGGATTGCAGAACTGGACTATGCTGGCCGCATTGCAAAAGCTGGCTGGCGGGCAGGCATTGAGCAATGCGGAAATGGTGGGTCTGAAACGGGACTTGTACCAGCGGACAAATGCCGCATTGCAGAGCCGCCCCGGATGGTCGGGCGAGAAAAAGTTGGAGGCTGCATTCCGGAAGGCATTGCGCCGGCCCCTTTGAGATTTTAGCAAGAATTGAAACTGAATGATCCATACCGATTTTAACTGGACCGAACCCGCGAACGCACTTTTGCTGCTGGCAGCAGCTGCATTGCTGATAATCCAATGCCGGATGCTATGCATGCAGCGTCGAGAGTATGGTGGCCGGCAGTCCGGTGGTGGGCAATCCAAAAGGTGGAATATCCGGTTAGCTTTGAATGTGCTGCTTTGGGCGAGTGTGTTAGCCTGGATAGCAGACCCTTACTTTAAATCCGGAGCTTCGCCGAAAACGGGATTACTGGTCGCTGGCAACGTCCCTTCCGAAGTAGCCGCACACTTTCGCGATAGCCTGGCGGGGGCAGAGGTGATTAGCGTAGCTGAAATTGCGTCGAAGCCCGTGGATAGATTGGTGATTGTAGGACAGGAGTTTGATGAAAATGCTATTGCCTCCATCAGTCAGCTGAAAAATATGCCTTCCCTGCAATGGTTACCGTATTTCAAGCCCGACGAGTTCCGTCATTTGCATTGGAGAGGTGTGGTAAGAAAAGGTGAAATGCAGCGGGTAGAAGGCACCATTCAATTGTCCGCTCAAAAGACTTTGCAAGTGCGCTACGCCGGGCTGACGCTCGATAGCATCACGCTCGACGCAGGTGTGAGGCATTTCACCCTGTCATTCCCCGCATTCTCCGAGGGCCGCACTACTACCACGCTTGCATTGGACGGGCAGACGGTCGACACGCTCCGCTTTTTTACCCGGCCGGAGGGCAAACTGACGGTGACATTCCTGCTCGATAACCCCGACTTTGAGACACGCAACCTGGCAACATGGCTCGGAAAACAAGGCCACGCCGTATTGTATGGGGCCACATTATCGAGAAATATTCGCAGTGAGCTGAATATCAACCGCGCCGCCGACCCGGACCTGATCATAACAAGCGCCTCCAATGCCGCGGCTATGGCTGTGCGCAAGGCGGTGAACGGGGGTAAAAGCGTGCTTTTCCTTTCCCTGAACGACCCGGCGACAGACCTCCGTTCGATCAATAGGGCATTGGGAACGGGTTTTCAACCGGTGAAAATCTCCAATGATGAATCCGTGCCGGTATCGCCCGGTTTGACCGCCCGGCCTTTCCGTTTTGCGCGGAGCGATTTTCAGATGCAAGCGCCGCATTACCCGGTGCAGATGGAGAAAACAAGCGGCAAAATCGCCGTGAGCCTACTGAATGAGACGTTTCCGATGCAGTTGGCGGGGGACAGCGTTGCCTACGGGAGGGTATGGGACGAAATCCTAGCCTATGTGCGCCCGGCGCAGGTGCCTGTGCTTGCATGGGATGCGCCGGTTTTCGAAAATGTGCCGCTGGACATTCACATGAACACCTTGCAGCCGGTTCCCCGGTTTTTGACGTTGAGGCAGGATACCGTTTCCGCCGTAGTTTCCGCATTGAACGGCCGCTCCGCTACCGCAACGCTTTTGCCGCATAAAAATGGCTGGCTGGCTTTGCATGATTCTTTGCAAACCGAGCTTTATGTGCAGGATTACTCCGCGTTGCGGTATGCCTCCCGCATGCAGCACTTCATTCATTATCCAAAAGAAACGAATGCGTCGACCGGCGAACGGGACCTGCCGGCCCGAAAGTTGCCCGGCTGGGCCTGGTTTACCTGGCTCGTGCTTTGCCTGGCCGCGCTCTGGATCGAGCCGAAACTGTGACGGCCGGCATTGAGCAATGTCTTTCGAATTTCTAACAATCTAATGTTCAGCGAACTGCCAGCATTATTCCGACCTCAGGCTGCGGATCGGGTTCCTAGTCGCAGCTTTGATGGCCTGGAAGCTTACCGTCAGCAGGGTGATCAGCAGCGTGCCGAGGCCCGTCAGGGCGAATATCCACCACGAAATGTTGGTGTGGTAATCGTATTTCTGCAACCAACCATTCAGAAAATAGTAGGCACCCGGCGTTGCGATGACGAATGCAATGCAAACCAGAACGACAAAATCCCGCGATAGCAAGCCCCAGACGCTGATAATCGTGGCGCCCAGCACCTTCCTTACACCGATTTCCTTCGTCCGTTGCTCGGCAATGAACGATGCCACCCCAAAAAGCCCGAGGCAGCTGATCAGCACGGCGAGTAGTGAAAAGAAAGTCGTGAGCTTGCCGACGCGCACCTCGTCGGAGAATTTGTTGGCGTAGGCTTCATCCACAAACTGATACTCGAACGGTGAACCCGGGTCATATTTTTCAAATACTTCTTTAATCTTTTCAATGGATGCCGCGGGTCCGGCTGCGGGGTTGAGGCGGATGTTGATCACATTGCCCTGGCCATTCGAAAGGCAAAAGAATTGCGGCCTCGCAGGCGCGTAAGGAGAGTTAACGACAATATCTTTGATCACACCGATGATTTTGTAAGGCTTTTTGAACCACGTAAGCGGCTCGTCTACCGGATTTTGCAAACCCATGAATTTCACTGCCGTTTCATTCACGACCAATGCCACCGAATCCGTCGCAAACTCCCGCGAGAAATCGCGTCCCTTTATAAATTGCCACCCGACGGTTTTACCATAATCATAGGAAATTTCATCAAACGAGAAATCAACCGACTGCTCGGGGTCCTTGCCTTTCCATTCAAAACCGCTCGTCGACGACCATGTTTCGGTTGTAGGACTGCCCGACTCCGCCATTTCGATGATGGCGCCATTGCTTTTCAGGTCCCCGCGGACTGCTTCAAAATGTTTGTGAATATCCTCGGTCGAGGTGAAAATCGAAATGAGTCCGTCGCGGCTGTAACCTACCGGGCGGTTTTGGGCAAACCGGATTTGCCGGAACACGACGGCCGTTCCGATAATGAGGATGATCGACACCGCGAACTGCACCACCACCAGCACTTTCCGCGGCACGGCCGCGAAACGGCCAGCCCGGAATGTGCCTCTCAATACCTTCACCGGCTGAAAAGACGACAGGTACAATGCCGGGTAACTGCCTGCGATAATGGCTGTGATAACGCTGAAACCGATGCCCGCCAGCCAGAACTCCGGCCGTAGCCACGGCATTGTGATCTTCTTGTCGGCCACCTCGTTGAAAAGCGGCAGGCACAGCACCACCAGCACGATTGAAAGCGTAAATGCAAAACCTACCACCAGGAACGACTCCGAAAAAAACTGTATCACAAGTTGGTTGCGTACCGACCCCACGGCCTTGCGAATGCCCACTTCCTTCGCGCGTTTCTCGGATCGGGCGGTGCTGAGGTTCATGAAGTTGATGCAGGCCAGCAGCAATACGAACACCCCGATGGTGCCGAAAAGGCACACGAACTCGATGCGCCCACCCACCCGGTGGCCACCCTTGAACTCCGAATAGAGGTGCCAGTCGCTCATCGGGTTCAGGAACACGTCGGGCTTATATTTCAACTGCTCCTTATTGATATTTTTTTTCTTGATATCCCTGATGCGCGCCGTCGCCTGGTCGATGTCCGCATGGTCGATCAATTGCACGTAGGTCATGTAGGCATTGGGGCGCCAGGGATCTTCCATGGTTTTGAGCCACGGGTTGGCGGTGACCATCAGCTGCCAGGGCATCAGGAACGACACGTCGCGGAAGCTGGTGTTATTCGGGAAATCTTCGTACACGCCGGTGACCTTTACATTCAGGTTATTGTCGATCTTCATCGTTTTGTCGAGAGGGTCGGCGTCGCCGAAGTAGGCTTTTGCCACCGACTCCGAAAGCATGACGGAGTAGGGGTCCTTCAATCCTGCCCGCGTGCCGTGGATCATGCGCAGGCTGAGCATTTCGGGTGCATCGGCCTCGATGTAAGTGCCGTTTTTATTGAATTTCCGGTCGCCTGCGGCCAGGATATGCTTGCTGTTCCACGATGCCATGATCACATATTTGAAATCGGCCCCGTAGTTACGCCGGATCTCGTCGCCGATCGGAAACGGCAGTGAGGTCTGGGTACCTATCTCGCCATTGAATGTCTGGTGCTGCCATACCTGGGCAATGCGGTCGTGATTTTCGAAATTCCGGTCGAAGGATAGCTCGTCGTAAATCCAAAGGCCGATCAGCATCGCCACAGCCATACCCATGGCCAGCCCGGTGATGTTGATGAAGCTGTAAGCCTTGTTTTTGCCCAGCGTGCGGAGCGAGATTTTGAGATAGTTTTTGATCATGGCAGGACTGAGAATGTAGGTGGGGGAGTAGTTGCGTGGTTTTCGTTTCATGAAGTACGGGCGTACGTAGCGCGCGGAGGCGAGCAGGTAACGCAGGCGCGCGGCGCAGATGCTACCCTGGCGGGCTTGCTGTGCATACACCTCGTGCAGGTCGCCCAGAATGTCTTCCAGGAAATGCGGCGCGATAAGGACCGTCAGCAGCCGGTCGATCCAGCGGGGCGGGCGATGGGGTTGCGGGATCTTTTCCATATCATGAAAAGCTGAGCCGTGGTTGGAGCTTTTCGGCTGGAATGGCCTGCCATAGTTGCTGGCGGATCTCGTTGATCTCCTGCAATGAGCGGTTACCGTAGTTGGTAATGCTGAAAAAACGCTTCCGCCGTCCGCCGCGCTCGGCGGTGGCGCCGCCCATTTCGGAGGTAAGGAACCCCTTTTCTTCCAGCCGGTACAAAGTAGCATGTACCGCGCTCAGTGAAACCGACCGCCCGGTGTATTCCTGCACCCGCTCCCAGATGGTAACACCGTAGGCCTCTTCGGTGCAGCCGGCGACGACCAGCAGGACGATTTCCTCAAATTCCCCCAGAAAAGTTCTTTTCATATCCCTAAGGCTTATTAGTTATAATAATGCAGAACAAATAGTTTGCCAAGGCGGAAAAACACTGTTCAGGTCGATTGAAGGCACTTTTTAGGATATTCACTTGTCCGAAAGCGAACAGTTTTGTTCGCGGCTGGACGTTGGAAGAAAAAAAAATCGTAAATCCCTGTAACGTTAGCCGCAGCCGCTCGTCTATGCCATTGAATATGGATTTAAAAGCCTTCAACCAACGCATTCTGCCCGTACAGGGGCGCCTGTTCCGACTGGCGCAAATGTTTCTTCGCAACCGCGAAGAGGCAGAGGATGCCATTCAGGATGTGTTCCTGAGGCTTTGGACCAACCGGCAGCAGCTGGAAAGTTACCAGAGTGTGGAGGCGCTGGCGGTGCAGATGACGAAAAACCTTTGTTTGGACAGGCTGAAATCCCATCACAAACAGAAAACGAGCCGCGAAACGGATATGGCGGTCATGCAGGCAGCGGACGTTTCACCTTACCGGCAGGTCGAGAACAGCGACAGTGCGGGCCTGATGCACCGGCTCATCGGCGAACTGCCCGAACAGCAGCGGCTGGTACTGCACCTGCGGGACGTCGAGGAGTATACCCTTGAAGAGATCGAGCAGATAACCGGGTTGAGCAATGCGAATATCCGGACGATCCTTTCGCGGGCCAGGCAGAAGCTGCGCGAGAATTATTTAAAAGCAGAGAACTATGGAACAGGATATTGAAAAGCTTTTGGAAAAGTATTACGAAGGAGAAACGTCGCTGGAAGAGGAGCGTGCATTAAAGCAGTTTTTCCAGAACGGTGACCTGCCGGAGCATTTGCAGAGCCACGCCGCTCAATTCGGCTACTTTGCCCATGCCCGGAAAGAGCAGCCTTCGGTGGGTTTCAATCATGAGCTGGCCCTCACGCTCGATCCGCCAGCGCAGGGGCCGGTGCGCAGGCTGGGTAGCTGGCTGCTGCGCATTGCAGCCGGGCTCGCATTGCTGGTCATCGGGTTCGGTGCGGGATGGTGGTTCCAGTCGGGATCGGGCGATGGTACCAGGCTGGCTGCGCTGGAAGGCAAGGAGGCCGGGCAGGTTGCGGAGATGAAAAAGGTGCTGGCATTTGAGCAGATGAACAATACTTCCGCGAGCGAGCGCATTCAGGCTGTGAACCACAGCTATGACATCCCGGATGTGGACCGCGACATTACACAGCTGCTGATCAATACCCTCAATTTCGATCCGAATGTGAATGTACGGCTCGCCGCATGCCAGGCATTAACCCACTTTGCCGGTGAAGACGAAGTGAAAGAGGCGCTGATCCAGTCGCTGGCGATCCAGACAGACCCGAACATACAGATTTCGCTCATCGAATCATTGGTAGCCATCAAAGAAAAGCGGGCGGTAGATCAGTTTCAGCAGCTCGCCCGCAACCAGGAGGTACTCGATGTGGTGCGGCTGAAAGCAACCGAAGGGATGAACAGGCTCAAAGCCGACGTTTAACCCCGCATTCAATGCATTTTCTTTTATCTAATTATATCAAAACCATGAAAAAAGTACTGTTCATCAGTGCGGGCGTCCTTTGGAGCCTGAGCATTGCATGTGCCCAAACCCCCGAATACAAAACGAAGCTGGCCAATTCGAAAGATAAAAAAGTAGTATTCGAGCTATCTGCCAGCACGGTGAAAATCGAAGGGTACAACGGCGATGAGGTTATTATCCAGGCGTCTTCCGGCTTTGAGGCACCGCCGGAACGGGCGAAGGGCCTGAAACCATTGTACTATACGGCCGTCGACAATTCGGGCATCGGGCTGTCGGTTACGCCGGACGCATCCGGGCTGAAAATCGAAAAGGCTACCCGGAAATCCGTCAAATACACGGTGAAGCTGCCGCGGCAGGTAGCGGTGAAATTCGTGGAAACCAACTGGCAGGGAGGCTCCGGACTATCGATTTCGAACATGGACGGTGACCTGGAAATCAAAACCAACAACACGAACATCGTCCTCAACAACATCACCGGACCTGTGGTGGCCAATACCACCAGCGGCGAGGTAACCGCCACTTTCTCGAACCTCGCGCAGGGCAAGCCGACGGCCATTTCGTCGATCAGTGGGGATGTGGACATTACCCTGCCCGCCACGGCCAAGTCGAACCTGAAACTGCGGTCCATCAACGGCGAAATGTACACCGATTTCGACCTGGGCGTGAAAAACAGCAAAGAAGGGCTGTCCAAAGTGGGCGGTATGGCCAATGTCGACGGATCGATCAACGGCGGGGGCGTCGAAATGACGCTTAATACCATCAGCAGCAACATTTACATCCGCAAGCAGAAATAACACCTAAACCTGCATCTGTTACCATGAAAAAGATATTGATAGCGGCCGTCCTGGGCGCCGCCTGTGTGCCCGCCCTGGCCCAGAAGATTATTGACAAAAAGCTGCCTTATGAATCAGGCAAAACCGTGAACCTTAACCTGCGCTTCGGCGACAGCATTCAGGTACGGTATTGGGACAAGCCGGAAGTGTCGGTGCATATGTCCGTCAAAATCAATCAGAACAAGCTGAATGATGCCTTTGTGGTGACCAGCAGCAGCACAGCCGACGAAGTCATTCTAAAAACCGACTTCGATAAGGAGAAAATCAAGGAGGGGAAAGGCGAGGACTGCCCGGGAGAAAAAAGCTCATGGAGCAGCGACGACGGCAACAACCGCTATTATGTGTGCAGTGAAATCAACTACCAGGTGACCCTGCCCCGGAACGCCAGGCTGCAACTCGAAACCATCAATGGTAATATCGATATTCAGGGCGCTACCGCCGCGGTGGCCGCTAAAACGATCAGCGGGTTTGTGGATATGACCTGGCCAAAGTCCAGGGGCGCCAATGTAGCCATGAAAACCATCACCGGAGAGGTGTATTCCGACCTGGATATCGATTTCAGCAATAAAAAAGACAAGAACCCGATCGTGGGTTACCTGCTGGAAGGGAAGTTTAACGGCGGAGGGCCGGACGTGAAGCTTGAATCGATCAGCAATAACGTGTACCTGCGCAAGAAGGACTAGGCAAAAAACCGGGATGTTGTAGTAAGGGGTGTGGCCGGATTCCGGCTGCACCCCTTTGTTTTGCCCGGGACTCTGTTTTTAATGAGTGGAGTGTGTTAAGAATATTATTTCAACTTTTTTATAAAAATCATAATTATACTAATCAATTTAAGGAAATAGCAAAATTAATGCTGTATCTAAATTCGAAACATTGAAATTTTAGGGAATATGTGGCTAAATTAGGGAAACGATATTTGGCGGTATTAAAGGTAACCTCAACGATGGACGCGCTCGATGAAACTGATTTGCTGAAAGAACTCGCTTTGGGAGACAGCAAGGCGTTCGACGAGGTGTACCAGCATTACCATGGGGAAATCAGCCGGTACATTTTCAAATTCGTTAAATCGGCCGAGCATACCGAAGATCTCTGCCAGGAGATATTCCTGAAAGTGTGGGAGAAACGGGAAACTCTGCCCAATCTGCAATCGTTCCGGGCCTATCTTTTTACGGTTTCCAAAAACCGCGTGCTGGATTTCCTGCGCCATGCGGCTACGGAGCGGTCGGCACGGGAGGAGATCATACGCGCGTCGCTGCAGCATGCCAGCCACGTGGAGGAAGCCCTCCAATCCGAAGAGTATCAGCATTATCTTCAAAAAGTATTGCGGGAGCTTTCCCCGCGCGACCAGGAGGTTTTCCGCCTGTGCCGCGAAATGGAGCATACCTACGACGAAGCCGCCGAAGTGCTGGGCATTTCCCGCAATGCCATTAAAAAGCACATGGTCAAGGCAGTCAAATTCATCAAATATGCTGCAAACAAGAATTTTGGATTGTCGTTCAACTCGCTGGTTCTGTGCGGGATGATGGTTTGGTGATCATACACCTGACCACAGATGACAATTTTTTTTCGCCCAGGGGTACCCTCAAAGCCACCTGATACGTCTTCATCATAAATAGCCGGAAAATGGAGGACAAGAGATTCCAGGAAGAACTCGTCAGACGTTACGTTGCCAATGCGTTGAGCAGGGAGGAGCTGGATATTTTCTTCCGTTTGCTGGCCGAAGGCAAACTCGATGAATCGCTTGCCAGGCAGCTCGACGAGGAAGCTCTGCCGGAAACCGGGCGCGTGAAACCATTGCGGCAAAAACCGTGGACGGCCGTTTCACGTACATTCCGCATAGCTGCTTCGGTAGTGCTGGCGATAGGCATCGGGTTCTGCATCTGGAAATACCGGGCCTCTCCAATCTTTGGAAATACCGTTGCCGTCGCCACGGGTAAGGGCGAAAGAAAGGAAATAAAGCTGCCCGACGGTTCCACCGTTTGGCTCAATGAATCGAGCAGAATGGAATACCCACGGCATTTTGCCGCGCATCAGCGCAAAGTGGTGCTGCTCGACGGGGAGGCTTATTTTGATATCCGGCACGACAAATCGAAGCCGTTCTTCGTAGCGGCGTCGGGCACTACCACCCGGGTACTGGGAACGGCATTTAATATCCGCTCCTACCATTTTTTGAAAAGTATATTGGTTACCGTTACTCGTGGCAAGGTGGAAGTGGAACGGGCAGGTGATGTTGCGGGGCCGGAGCGGAAGATATTGTTACCCAATGAGCAGGTGTCCTACGATGTCAGGACGCGTGAAATCCGGAAAGTGAATGTCAACAGCGCCAATGCCGTGGCCTGGAAGGAAGGCCGGATGCTGTTCGACAATGAGAGCTTTGCCAATGTGATTGCCATTCTGGAAAATAAATTCGATGTAAAGATCCTGGCAGAGGAATCGATACGGGAATACCACATGACTGCCGAATTTGCCTCAACCGACTCCCTCCCTCGCATACTCGATCTGCTATCCATGGCCAATAACCTGGATTACCGCCTTGAAAACAATCAGATAACGCTTACTAAAAAGAGAAAATCCATTTGAACACGGTGCCTATGTAGTGAATGACCGCCCTTCAACGCAAAAAATCCGGCAGGACGAAGCCCGCCGGACCGAGTGATAGTGAAAATCAGAACGTAACGCCAATCACTGACTGATCTTGCTATCCGGAAGCTGGAATGAATGTTTCACGATTAACCCCAACTCATTCAAAGGTATGAAAAATTGTACCAGAAGTTTACTGTCCATACACAAATGGACACGCCTGAGCGCGCTATTCCTGCTTTTTGCGCTGCTGGTGACAGTGCCCCCCGCCCGTGCGGAAAGTGATGCCAAACAGAGCCTTCAGGAAGTGACGATCGACCTTACCCTCCGCGACCGGAGCCTGAAAGAGGCATTTAGCCTGATCAAGAAGAAGACGGGCTTCAAATTCGTGTACAATGAAGAGCTCGTGGCGCCTTACCGGGTCACGATCGCCGCCAGTCGCAAATCGGTGGAAGCGGTACTCGACGAGCTGCTGGCCCCGACACGCCTCGACTACCGCGAGCAGAAAGGCACGGTAGTGATCGTGGAGAAGGAGGCCCGTACCACCGGCCAGATCCAGAAGACGGAAATACTGCTGGCATCGCTCGTGCGCCCGGCCGACCGTGAAATAGGAGGCGTGGTAACCGACAATGAGAATGGCGAGGCATTGCCGGGTGTAGCGGTACTGGTGAAAGGCACTTCCACCGGCACCATCACTGATATGAACGGCAAGTACATCATCAAGGTGTCGGACTCCGGCGCACCGGTACTCGTGTTCTCGTACGTAGGCTATGTGGCGCAGGAAGTGGCGGTAGGAGGTCAATCGGCGATCAATATCAAGCTGGCCAGCAGCACCAAGCAGTTGAATGAGCTGATGGTGGTAGGGTACGGCACGCAGTCGAAAGAGGAGTTTACAGGCTCGGCGGCGCGGGTTTCCGGGGATAAATTGAAGGATATGCCGGTGCAGAGCTTTGATCAGGGCCTGGCAGGCCGCGCCACGGGCGTGAGCATCGGCCAGCCGAATGGCGTGCTTAACAACCCGCCGGTAATCCGCATCCGCGGTATCAACTCGATCTCGCTCAGCTCGTTTCCGCTGGTGGTCGTGGATGGTATTCCCATTAATACAGGCGACATTTCCGCGAACTCCACCGTGGCCAATAACCCGCTGGGCGATATCAATCCGGCCGATATCGAATCGATCGACGTGCTGAAAGATGCCGCCTCGACTTCCATTTACGGCTCGCGCGCGGCTGCCGGGGTGCTGCTGATCACGACCAAAAGCGGTAAAACCGGTAAGGCCAAAGTGACCTATGAAGGCTGGACAGGTATGACCAAAGCTACCCGGTTGCCCACGATGCTGAACGCGCAGCAGTTTATGGATATTAAAAATGAAGGCGTGATGAATGCCAAGATCCTCGGTGGCAATGCCAATAACGATGCCGTTGCGTCGGCGCTGTTTTTTCCGATTATCCAGGAAGACGGCTCCATTGTGAATACCAACTGGTACGACAAGGTGTACCAGACCGGCGTTTCCCAAAACCACAGCATAAGCGTTTCCGGCGGTTCTGAATCTACGAAATACTATTTTTCAACCAATTACAGCAACCAGAAAGGGATCCTCAAAACCAACCAGTTTACCCGGAAAGCAGCCCGATTCAATATCGATCACAAGCTCAATTCATGGCTGTCGTTTGCAGGAAATATCAACTACAATACCAGCCTGAACGCTTCGCCCAACACCGGTTCGCTGAGCGGTAATGCCTTCGGTTTGGTGGGCTCGGCACGGCTTGCGTGGCTCTCGGCCCCGAACGTGTACGCGGTGAACCCCGATGGCTCCTACAATGTGAGCTCGTCGAACACGCTGGGCATGGGCAACAACAAGGTAGCGAGTAATTTCTATAACCCCGTGCCGCTGCTGGACCTGAACAAATACACGTCCGAGAACGACCGCATTATTGCCAACTTCGGTACTACGGTGAAGATTTTCAAAGGTTTGCAATACAAGATGAGCTATGCGATGGACCGCCTCAAGGTCGAGAATGTGGCCTTCAACAGCCCTGTGCACGGCCCGGGAAATTCGTCCAACGGCAGCGCTACCAACAGCAGCAGGCTGATCAGCAACTGGAACTGGACCAACACATTGAACTACCAGACCACCATCGCCACCAACCACAACCTGTCCATTCTGGCGGGTTACGATGTGCAAAAATTCGAAACGTCCAGCTGGGGTGCCACCCGTACGCAGCTTTCGGACCCGTTCTTCGACGAGTTCCAGGGAAGTTACGGCCAAATTTCGCCCACCGCCAACGTGATGACCGAGAGCGCATTGGCCTCCGTATTCTCCCGTTTTACGTATGATTTTGGTAAAAAATACTTTTTCACCCTCAACTATCGCCGCGATGGCAACTCGGCGCTGGGCAGCGGCAAGAAGTACGGAAACTTTGGCGGTGTTTCGGGCGGATGGAGCGTTTCGGAAGAGGATTTTTACAAGCATTCCAAACTGGCCGACATCATGAGCAGCGTGAAGCTCCGCGCAAGCTGGGGACGCGTCGGTAACTCGGGCGTGAGCGCCTACGGCTCGCTCGCATTGTACGAGTCGGGCCTGTATGCGGCGGTGCCTACGTGGAATTTCAGCCAGGGCGGCAACCCCGACCTCGGCTGGGAAACGAGTAACCAGACCAATGTGGGGGCGGACGTCAGTTTCCTCAACGACCGCATTACCCTCGAAGCAACCTATTATGCCAACAGCGTCAACGGTCTGATCCTGAATGTGCCGCAATCGCCTTCCAAAGGTATCCCGGGCGATGCGATCTTTATGAACATCGGCGCCATGTACAACCACGGAATAGAGCTTGGTGTAAATGCCAATATCATCCGGAAAGGTAAGCTGAGCTGGAATGCAAGTCTCAATTTCACCCATAATAAAAACAAGGTTACCGAGCTGTACGGGCAGGGTACCGAGCTGGTGGGCACCACTTCCACGGCGGCGGAGGCAACCAACATTACACGCGTGGGCTATTCGGTAGGCAGCTTGTACGGCGCCAAGACCGACGGGGTGAACCCCGAAAACGGCCAGCGCGTCTTCATCAACAAGGCGGGCGAGCGTGTGCAGTACAGCCACGTGGTACCTGCGGGAGGGAGCCGCTGGACGTATCTGGACGGCTCGCCCGCACCGGCCATTGCAGTGGATGATTACTACCTGCTCGGCAATGCATTGCCGACCTATTACGGTGGTTTTATCAACAATGTGAAATACGGGCAATGGGACCTGGGCGTGAATTTCACCTACTCGGGCGGCAACCTGGTGATGAACGGAACCAAAGGCACCTGGCGCGACCAGCGTTTCTGGAACAACACCACCGAAGTGCTCGACCGCTGGACTACGCCCGGACAGGTGACCAGTATCCCGCGTGTGGTGTACGGCGACTTGCTTTCCAACGGCTCGTCCTGGCCGATCTCCGAGAACGCCGAGAAGGGCGATTTCCTGCGCCTGCAGTCGGTTTCGCTGGGTTACCGTGTGCCCGGGCCGGTACTGAGCAAGCTGGGGCTGAGTTCGGTGCGGTTGTATGCACAGGTTTTCAATGCATTTATCCTCACCAAGTACACCGGTACCGATCCTGAGATTTCGGTCAATGGTAATTCCAATACGACGCCTGGCGTGGAGAAGAACTCCATTCCCCAGGGCCGCACATTCACATTTGGTTTAAACCTCGGTTTCTGATCATGACAAATATCCTCAAAAACACTCCTATGAAGTCGCTGCTGGTGCGGCTGGCCTGCGTGGCATGGCCTATGGCTGCGCTGATGACCTCCTGCAATGAAAAGGAACTGCTGAACCCGGTTCCGAACATCGCTTTACAGGATGCCTATATTTTTGATACGCCGGCCCGGGTGCTGGGCCAGGTGAACGGGTTGTACGGCGCCATGAAAAACGGCTCCCTGTACGGCGGGCGTTACCTGATGCTGGCCGACATCCGCGGCGAAGAATTCATCAACCGCACCCAGAATGTGTTTACGGGTTATGATGCATGGAGCCACACCGTCACTTCCGGCTCCAACGACGCTTCTTCTGCCTGGGGTACCTCGTATACAGCTATTAATTCGGCCAACCTGCTGATCGACGGCCTGCCGAAGCATCCCGATGTAGTGGATGCCGCGCTTGCCGGACAATACATCGCCGAAGCAAAATTTGTGCGTGCTTTCTGCTACTTCGGGCTCATTACCCGCTATGCACAGCCCTATGCAAAGGATAAAGGCGCTTCGCCGGGCATTCCGTTGCGGTTGCAGGGCGAAAGTACCCCCGCCAATAACGACCTCGCGCGCAGCACGGTGGCCGAAGTGTATGCACAAATCCTGAAAGACCTCGATGAGGCGGAAGCAGGTCTGCCCGCCACGTATCCGACGGCCGTGCTGAATACCACCCGGGCGCATAAAAACTCAGCCGTGGCCCTGAAAACGCGGGTTTACCTGACCATGGGCGACTACGCCAAAACGATCACCGAAGCGGCAAAGATCGTGTCGGATGCCGCGCCATTCAGCGCACCGGCGGGCGTCAGGCACCAGTTGCAGCCCAACATTACCACGGTTTTTTTTACGGATTACACCACCACCGAGTCGATTTTCTCGATGCCGATGACGGCCCTGAACCTGGTAAGCGGACAGAATTCGCTGGCTTACGAGTACAATCTGAATCTGGAATACAACCTCAATCCGACGGGTATTCTGGGAGAACCTTCCTGGCCGGCCACCGATGTACGCAAATCCGCTTTTACCAGGGTGGCCGGCGGGCTGACGTATCTGAAAAAATACAACCAGACCAACCCGACCACGGACTACGTGCCCTTGCTCCGCTATTCGGAAGTGCTGCTGAACTACGCCGAGGCCCTCGCCCGGACCGGCGACCTGGCCAAATCGGTGGAGTTGCTGAAAGCGGTGCGCCTGCGCTCCGACGCGACCTATGCATTCCCCGCCGCCGACCTTGCGACAGCCGAAGCATTGGTGAAAACGATCTGGACCGAGCGGCGCATCGAGTTCCTGGGAGAAGGCCTGCGGTCGAACGACCTCCTGCGTAACCTGCTCACGATCCCGGCCAAAGGCAGCGGCGGGCTTTCCGCGCCGTCCATCTCGCCCACGCAGCCCGAGTATATTTTCCCGATTCCGAATGCAGAGTTGTCAACCAATAAACTGATCTGACGATGAAAAAACATAGATTCAAATGGCTGGCAGTGCTGGTAATACTGCCTGCCCTCGCAAGCGCCCAAACCAAACTAACCCCGGCCAAAATCGACGCGCTTAAAACCGAACTGGCGAAGGATATCGATGGCCGGAAAAAGTTTACCCAGGAAATGGTGGATATGATATTCAGCTTCGGAGAGTTGGGTTTCCAGGAAGTCGAAACATCGAAATACCTGACGGATATTCTTCAAAAGAACGGATTTAAGATCGAGCAGGGCATTTCGGGCATTCCTACCGCCTGGACGGCGAAGTGGGGCTCGGGTAAACCGGTCATTGCCGTGGGCAGTGATATCGATTGTATTCCCAAAGCGTCCCAGAAGCCCGGCGTTGCCTATCACGACCCGATCATAGAAGGCGCTCCCGGCCACGGCGAAGGCCATAACTCGGGCCAGCCGCTGAATGTGACGGCGGTCCTCGCATTGAAAAAAATCATGGAGCGGGAGAAAATCCCCGGTACCATCATGCTCTGGCCGGGTGTAGCGGAAGAGCAGCTGGCAACCAAGGCCTACTTTGTGCGCGACGGCTATTTCAAAGATGTCGACGCATGCATTTTTACGCACGTCAGCAGCAACCTCGGAACCTCGTACGGCGACGGCGGAGGGAATGGAATGATTTCGGTCCGCTTCGATTTCGAAGGCCAGGCCTCGCACGCAGGCGGAGCGCCGTGGCGGGGCAAAAGCGCATTGGATGCCGTGGAACTGATGAATATCGGCTGGAATTACCACCGCGAACACATGGAAACCACCCAGCGCTCGCATTATGTGATCACCGATGGCGGCGATCAGCCCAATGTGGTGCCTTCCAAAGCGTCGGTATGGTACTATTTCCGGGAGCGCAGCTACCCTAAAATCACGCAGATGTACAAAGACGGCATCCGTATTGCCGAGGCGGCGGCGAAAATGACCGAAACCAAAATGTCCTACGAAGTGCTCGGCAGCGCATGGCCGGGGCATATGAACCAGCCCATTGCCGAAGCGATGTATGAAAACATCAAGAGTGTGGGCCTGCCGCAATGGAGCGAGGCGGACCAGAAGCTGGCCCGGGCATTGCAGAAAGAGGTACAAAGCCCGGCAACGGGTTTCGGCGGTGAGCGCGCGAACGACGGGCTGAGCACGTCGCTGAGCCAGCTCAGGAAACCGATGGCCACGGCGTCGTCGGGTGGGGGTGGTTCAGATGATATTGCTGATATTTCCTGGAATCTGCCGACCATTGTCCTGGGCTATCCGGCCAATATTCCCGGCTTGCCCGGCCACCACTGGGCCAACGCCATTGCCATGGCGACGCCCATTGCGCACAAGGGCGTGACGGCCGGCGCCAAGGCGGAGGCCATGACTTTGCTCGACCTGTTTGTCAAACCCGAAATCCTGACGAGTGCGTGGAAGTATTTCAATGAAGTACAGACCAAGGATACGAAGTACACGGCCCTAATCTCCAAAACCGATAAACCGGCGGTTCACCTTAACAAAAGGATCATGGAGGAATTCAGGCCGGAGATGAAGAAATATTATTACGACCCGGCCAAATATGCGTCGTATCTAGAACAGTTGGGTATTCAGTACCCGACTATCCGGGAGGAGAAGAGTTCAGGCACAGGGAAATAGGGTTATACTAAAACGATTCCAAGCTATGCTTTCAAAAACAGGTGTTTCGCTCCGGAAAATGCGGCATTGGGGAATGGGCTTGGCGGCAGGTGCGATAATGGCCCTGCCCGCGAAGACATGGGCGCAGGTAAAAATGAACCCTGCCAAAATCGATGCGCTGAAAACAGAAATGGCCAGGGAGATAGACGGCCAGCAGAAATTCACGCAGGAGATGGTGGATATGGTATTCAGCTTCGGCGAACTGGGGTTTCAGGAGTTCGAGACCTCGAAGTACCTGACCGACATTTTAAAGAAAAACGGCTTCACTATCGAACAGGGCATTGCCGGTATTCCTACCGCCTGGACGGCCAAATGGGGATCCGGAAAACCGGTGATCGCGGTAGGAAGCGACATTGATTGCATTCCAAAAGCGTCGCAGAAACCCGGCGTGGCCTACCACGACCCGATCATCGAGGGCGCACCGGGGCATGGCGAAGGACATAACTCGGGCCAGCCGCTGAACATCACCGCCGTGCTGGCATTGAAAAAAATCATGGAACGCGAAAAGATCCCCGGTACCATCATGCTGTGGCCCGGCGTGGCGGAGGAGCAGCTCGGTACCAAGGCCTACTACGTCCGGGATGGTTTTTTCAAAGACGTCGACGCCTGCATTTTTACCCACGTGGCCAACAACCTTTCGGTGTCTTATGGCGATGGCGGGAACAATGGGATGGTGTCGGTGCAGTTCAATTTCGAAGGACAGGCCTCGCACGCGGGGGCGGCACCCTGGCGCGGGAAGAGCGCGCTCGACGCCGTGGAGCTGATGAATATCGGCTGGAACTTTCACCGCGAGCATATGGAAACCACGCAGCGGTCGCATTATGTGATCAAGGATGGCGGCGACCAGCCCAATGTAGTGCCTTCCAAGGCGTCGGTGTGGTATTACTTCCGCGAGCGCACTTACCCTAAAATCACGCAGATGTTCAAAGATGGCATCCGCATTGCCGAAGGCGCAGCGCAGATGACCGAAACCAAAATGACCTATGAAGTCCTCGGCAGCGCCTGGCCAGGGCATTTCAACCAGGCCATCGCCGAAACGATGTATGAGAATATCAAGCGGGTGGGCTTGCCCAAATGGTCGGAAGACGACCAGGTGCTGGCCAAAGCGGCGCAGAAGGAAATGCAAAACCCGGAAGGCGGTGCGCTCGAAAACAATGGCCTTGCGACCACACTGAGCCAGCTTTCGAAGCCGTCAGCCACGCCGAATACCGGCGGGGGAGGTTCCGACGACATTGCCGACATTTCCTGGAACCTTCCCACGGTGGTATTGCGCTACCCGGCCAATATCCCCGGGCTGCCGGGCCACCATTGGGCCAATGCAATTGCCATGGCGACGCCGATTGCCCATAAGGGCGTTACCGCCGGTGCGAAAGTGGAGGCTATGACGCTGCTCGATCTGCTGGTGAAGCCGGAAGTGCTCCGCTCTGCCTGGGATTATTTCAATAATATCCAGACCAAGGATGTCAAATACAAAGCCCTTATTTCCGGTACCGACAAGCCTGCGATCCATCTCAACGAGAAGATTATGCAGGAGTACCGGCCGGAAATGAAGAAATACTATTACGACCCGGCCAAATATCCTACCTATCTGGAACAGTTGGGCATCAAGTATCCGACGGTTCGCGAAAACGCGGGGGCCGGGAAGTGACGGCCATGCTTCAAACGACCAGCCTCACCAAAGCCTTCGCAACCGGCACCACCCTGCATTTTCCTGACTGGAACGTCCGGGCGGGAGAACAATGGCTGCTGCTGGGCGAATCGGGCTGCGGGAAAACGACGCTGCTGCACATGCTGGCAGGTTTGCTGAAACCGGCGCGGGGTAATGTGGTGGTGAATGCGACCGATCTTTACGCACTTCCGCCGCGGGAGCTCGACCGGTTCCGTGGCCAGCATATCGGCATCGTTTTCCAACAGCCGCATTTGATCCGGAGCATGACGGTGGAGGAAAACCTGGTACTCGCCCAAAGTTTCACAGGAGCAGGAAAGGACGTATCGCGGATCCGGGAGGTGCTGGGTGCATTGGATATGGGCCATAAACGGCGCAGTTATCCGCACGAATTAAGCCAGGGGCAGGCCCAGCGCGTCGGCATTGCGCGGGCGATCGTCCACAAGCCGGCTGTGTTGCTCGCCGACGAGCCTACCAGCAGCCTCGACAACCGGAATGCCGATGCCGTGATCCGGTTGCTGTCGGAGCTTGCGGCGTCGACGGGTTCAACCCTCGTGATCTCCACCCACGACGATCGGGTGAAGGATGCTTTTTTTAAGGACTTTATGTTTGAACTCTCGCATGAACGCATTTCAGATCAGTTGGAAAAATCTTAAATCCAACCCGCTGACGCTCGCCCTGAATCTCCTGCTGATCGCATTCGGTACGGGTATGCTCGCCATGCTCCTGCTTGGAATGGACCAGATAGGCGGGCGGCTGCGCGAAAATGCAAGCGGAATCGACCTCGTAGCCGGGGCTAAGGGCAGCCCGCTCCAATTGGTATTGAGCAGCGTTTACTTCATTGATTTTCCCACCGGCAATATCACCGAAGCGGATGCCCGTTTATTGGCTGCCAATCCCATGGTCAAAAAGGCGGTGCCGCTGGCGCTGGGCGATAATTATGCCGGCTTCCGCATTGTGGGCGCCGACACCGGCTATGCCAGCCTGCACGGCCTGGAACTGGCATCCGGCCGCTTCTGGATGCGCGACTTCGAAATCGTCATCGGCGCGGAAGTGGCCCGGGAGGAGAACCTGAAAACCGGCGACCGGATTTACGGCTCGCACGGGCTGTCGTCCGAGGAAGACCTGCATGCCGACCATCCTTACATCGTCACGGGTATTCTCAAAAAGCAAAAAAAGGTAGCCGACCACCTGGTGCTCACCAGTCTGGAAAGCATTTGGGCAATGCACGGGGCCATGGAGAAGCACGAAATCACTTCGATGCTTTTGCAGTACCGCACGAGAATGGCCATGGTGGCGCTGCCGGCGATGATCAACCGCTCTACCGCCATGCAGGCGGCGTCGCCGGCTAGGGAAAGCGCGCGGCTGTTTGCATTGCTTGGCGTGGGTGTGGAAACAGTCCGGTGGTTTGCGGTGGCTCTAATGCTGCTTTCCGGCGTGAGCGTGTTTGTAAGTCTGTACAATTCCCTGCGGGAGCGCGTGTACGACCTGGCGATCATGCGCGTGATGGGCGCTTCGCGGGGGATCGTGTTGGCGATGATCCTGCTGGAAGGAGCGCTGCTGACGACGTTCGGTTCGCTGGCTGGCATCCTGCTCGGGCACGGTGCGCTGCAATGCATCGGCTACTGGCAGGGATCGCCGCAGGCGCGGCTGGATGGCCTCGCATTTATGCCCGAAGAGGGATGGCTGCTGCTTGCCGGCGTACTTATCGGGTTGGTAGCGGCCCTGCTGCCTGCTGTACAGGCCTACCGGATCGATATTTCTCAAACTATGTCGAAAAGCTGATATGACATTGATTTCAAGATGTTTCCTGCTGGTGCTGTTGCTGTGTGCGTATGCCGGGAGCGCCCAGCCGCCTGCACACATCCCGCTGATGAACGACACGTGGAAGCTCATCGGGCAGCGCACTTACAAAAAGAATGCGGAATTCAAGATGGTACCCGCGTTCCCGGCCCGGCTGGAAGGGATGCAGAACAAAACGGTTGAACTGCCCGGCTACATGATCCCGATCAACGCCGACCTGAATCACAAGGAGTTTATGCTGGCCGTAGTACCGATGGACCAATGTCCCTATTGCGGACAGGGCGACATTCCCTCGATGGTGGAAGTCAAAATGGTGAAGGAAGTCGGGTACACCGACAAACCGGTGAAGATCAGGGGCAAGCTCATGCTCAACAAATCCGGCGATTACCGGTCCGAAGTATTCCTGCTTCAAGCGGAGCAGGTGAAGTAGTATTTAAAATCATTCATCCATAACCCGAATCCTATGAATTTGAGATTCTATGCATTAGCCGTCCTGTTGGCCTCCGGTACACTCAGTTATGCGCAAAATCCGGGAGGACAAGGCGGCCGGGCCCAGGGCTCCGCCACGCCGGCCGCCAGCATTGCCTCGGCCACGCAGGGCATGAAGAAGCACGAGGGCTTTTTTAATTTTTATTATGATGAAAAAACAGGGAAAGTGCTGCTCGAAGTGGACAAGCTCGACAAGGAGTTTCTTTACTTCGCGTCGCTTTCCGAAGGTGTCGGAAACGGCGGCCCCGAACGCGGGCAGGCTTCTTCTGCGCTTGCCAAGTTCATCAAAGCCGGCCCGAAAGTGCTGCTCGTAGAGCCGGTGACCAATTATCGGGCCATTACACAGAATGCCGATGAGCAGCGGGCCGTGGAAAATGCATTTGCCAAATCGGTGATATGGGGCTTCTCGCCGGTGGCGATGGAAGGGGAAAAGCTGCTGATCGACCTGACGCCGTTCATTATCCGCGACAGCCAGAACATCGCCGCAAGGCTGGGCGTACGGCGCGTGAGCGGGCCCGTGAGCGTTGCGCAGCCCTCGGGCGGGGGAGGCAGCTACCGGCTTGACGAGTCGCGCTCCGTTGTTTACCTGGAAAATACGAGGAATTTTCCCAAAAACACAGAATTCGAGGCGATGATCACCTTCACCGGCGGCACGCCGAATGTAAACCGCTTTGGCGGCGGGGGCAGCAGCCTCGCGCCCGATCCCGCCGCGGTGACGATCAATATGCACCAGTCTTTTGTGGAATTACCTGACGGCAACTACAAGACCCGGCGTTTCGATCCCCGGTCGGCATTCGGGATGTTCAGTTATATGGATTTTTCCGCACCGATGACCGAGCCGATCGTCAAGCGGTTTATCCGCCGGCACCGTCTGGAGAAAAAGAATCCGGGCAATGCGCCGAGCGAGCCGGTGGAGCCGATCGTCTATTACGTTGACCGCGGTGCGCCGGAACCCGTGAAAACCGCATTGATCGAAGGTGGTGCCTACTGGAATGAGGCATTTGAAGCGGCGGGTTTTAAAAATGCTTTCCAGGTGAAGGAATTGCCGGCCGGTGCCGATCCGATGGACATCCGGTACAATGTGGTAAACTGGATCAACCGCACCGGCGCACCACGCGGTTTTTCTTCCGGAGCCTCGTATATCGATCCCCGGACTGGTGAGATTATCAAAGGCGTGGTGACGCTCGGTTCGGACCGCCACCGCCAGGATTATCTCATCGCGGAAGGCCTTTTGCAGCCATACGAGGATGGTAAGAAGACTACCAGCGCCATGCAGGAGCTCGCCCTGGCGCGGGTAAGGCAACTTTCGGCCCACGAAATAGGCCATACGCTGGGCTTTAATCACAATTTTGCGGCCAGTCCCAAGGACCGGGGCTCGGTAATGGACTACCCATTCCCCAGGTTCTCCCTCAAAGCGGATGGTAGCGTCGACATTTCGGATTCCTATGCCAAAGGCATCGGCGCCTGGGACAAGCGCGCCGTGATGTGGGGCTATACCGAATTTCCGAAAGGGGCCGACGAGGAAGCCGGGCTCGAAAAAATCATGCAGGAAACGCTCAAACAGGGCTTTTTGTATATCCCCGACATTGGCGGCAATGCACACCCGACATCACACCAATGGGACGATGGCGCCAATGCGATAGACCAGATGACCAACATTATGAAGGTTCGCAGGAAAGTGCTCGACAATTTTTCTGAAAAGGCCATTCAAAAAGGCGAGCCCATGGCTACGATCGAGGAAGTGCTCGTACCGATCTACCTGCTCCACCGTTACCAGGTGGAAGCGGTTGCAAAGTCGGTGGGCGGATTGTATTTCACCCACGCCGTGAAGAACGACGGCCAGGTGACTACCCGGATGGTGGAGCCGAAGGAACAATGGCGTGCGCTGGAATCGCTGCTGGGCACCATTACTCCCGAGGCGCTGGCATTGCCCGAGGCGTTGATCACCAAAATCCCGCCGCGTCCGAGCGGATACCCAGCCAGTCTGGAAACCTTCACCGGCCACACCGGTCCGACGTTCGATCCCATTGCGGCTGCCGAAACCGCGGCCGGTACCACGCTGTCGTACCTGCTCAATCCCGAGCGTGCGGCACGCCTGATCGAGTACAATGCGCGGGACGCGAAGCAGCCCGGACTGATGCCGGTTATCGACAAGATTTTGGAGAAAACATGGAAAGCATCGCCGCTGGATGGCTACAAGGGCGAATTACAAACACTGGTCAATAATCTTTCACTGAAATACCTGCTTATGCTGGCCGCCGATCCCAAAGCGCCCGAAAACGTGCGGGGCGAGGCGTTACTGAAAGTAGGAGAGCTGAGCGAATGGATGAAGGGACAGCTGGCTGCCGCCGCGCCCAAGCAAAAGGCGAATATGCTGTTTGCATTATCCCGGATCGACGAGTTCGGCAAGAACCCCGTCAAATTCGAGCCGGGTTCGGTACTCGAAATGCCGCCCGGCGCGCCGATCATGGGGCATATGGACTTCATGGGTTGCTCGCAGACCCACTCCGGCGATACCGCCCAATAGGATAGCCTGGGCGGGAAGCAGCCACTATGCTTCCCGCCCAATCCTTGTTGCACCTCTCGCGGAAACCCTGTATCCGCCTTCTTCACCTGCTAGCAGCCAGTGCACCAGCAATGCTACAAACTGATTCGTATATGCTGCAAATGCCCGGTAGCGTGCTTTGTACAGTGTTTTGTAGTAAAAATTTAGTGGCCACTGAAGGGATTTGATAGCCCGGATTCGTCCCCCCATCGAGGAGTTGTTACACCCTCAAATTCAGCACCCTCACCCCAAAACCGAGAACGGATCATTCGGAAAGGATTATGTTTGCACAGTGATACGATAATCATGCACTTGATTGAGTATCAGAATAGTTTTTTCTTTGTAAAAACACAAAATCCTCTCATGAAGACGCAAAGCAAATATTTGGAAGAGATCAACAGGCTTCTGGCTGACTATCTTCTCGAAATCGAAAAATCCGATTTGAAGCCGCTGTCAGCACAAGTTTACCAGGTACAATCAAAAAATTTCGTCAGGTGGATCAACGGCGAATTTACACCGGGCGAAGTGAAGAAGTCCAAGAAGCAGGACAAGCCGGGAAAGTAAGCCGGGCACACACAATGCAATTCGTTATTTACCACGTTCCTCTTTCATCATCATTCAGGCCTGCGGCCAGCCCAGTCATTCTTCAACGCGTTTTCAAAAAAACACCTTCCCGGTAGTACCGGAAGGTGTAAGATATACTCAACGTTTATCAACGTACTTCATACGTTCAGATTCAGGCTCCTGCGTCAGGCTCTCCGATCATTCACCGGCAGGATTTTACAAATTTAACATCGGCTCCAAAAAGGCATTGTAGTTTGCCATCGTTTTGCTTGTGGCAATTTCGCTACATTATCTGTTGCTTTTTTTAGGTAGATTTGGGTTTTGTCGCATCGTCTGGCCCCGACAGCGAACAGCGATTTAGAGACCTGAATTACATGATTCGATCGATTCTGGAATGGCCCGTAAGAAAGCAATTGGAATGCGAAACGAGTATCCTCAACAGGGCCCGCATCAAAGTACTTTCCTACGCGCTTAACCTGAAAATTTGTACGACAACGCTCCTTCTGATCTTCTATCAGCTGGAAAACCACCAACTGCAGGTAACCAGGGCGGCCGTGCTGCTGGCCATTATAGTGGTCTACTACATTGCACTTTCGATGGGGTTCCCCTGGCGGAAAGCGGCGCATGCGGCCATGCTGATCTTCATGCTCATCATCTGGAGCAATCTCTACATATTTCAGAAAGGGTTTGACCTGGTTACGCTGCAGTACATTCTGGTCGTCAGCGCCGCGGCATTCTACGGGCTCGGCAACCGGTGGGGGGTGATCTACTCGACCCTGGCCGTTACACCGTTTCTGGCGGATGTGCTGATGGGCCTGCATATTACCGGCAACATAGCCTGGGGGCCCCAAGGTTCTGGACGGACCACCATCGTGATCCAGCTTTTGCAGAATTTCATCCTGATGGTGCTGATCAACTACTTCTTTTTCAGCTCGTTTTACGAGACGATCGACGACCTCGATGCCCGTCGGGATGAACTGCGCGCCAGCCTGGAAAGCCTGGAAGATTCACAGCGAAAGCTCCAAACGGAATATGTCCATCAAAAACACCTGATCGCCAGCATTTCCCACGATATCAAAAGCCCGCTGCGTTTCCTGATGACTACCACGGGACGCCTCGCCCGCATTCACCCGGACTTGTCTATGGTAAGGGCGATCAGCCAGTCGAGCTACCGGCTTTATCATTTTATGAAAAACCTGTTGGAATATACCGAGTTCCGGTATAAGAATTCCGCGGTGCAGTTCACCTACCTCGATCTGAACGAAATGGTGGAGCAGAAGTTCGCCATTTTTGTCCAGGACGCAGAAGTGAATGCGAATCGGTTCGTAAACGGCGTGGTACCGGGGGTGATCATTAAAAATAATCAGCAGCTGGTCGGCATTATCCTGCACAACCTGATCGACAATGCGAACAAGGCTACCAACGGCGGCACAGTGAGTGTGACTTACGAAGATTTCAGGGAGGAGCTGCACCTGATTGTGAACGACACAGGCCCGGGAATGGAAAGCACCGTCAGGGACTGGATCAACAGCGCGTCCAAGCAGCTGCCCGAGGATGAAAGCACCTCTCAGAACTTTGGAATGGGGCTATTGATCGTAAAGGAAATCAGCACGCTCATCAGGGCACGCCTGCTTGCGAAGCCCAACCAGCCGGTGGGGACTTCGGTGCATATTATTTTTTCCAAATAAAATCAGTGTAGTCGATTTTCTACATCAAATTTCATTTATATTAAACTACTTTTAAAACTGACTTGAAGTAAAGTATCATTGAATGAAAACAGTTTTGCTGGTAGAAGACCATTCCATTGTGCGAATGGGCGTTAAATTGTTAATAGAAGATTTTTTACCCTCGGTAACGGTCATCGAGGCCGCTACTTTTAGTGAAACACTCAAACTGCTTCAATCACGATTCTTTGACCTGGTTATCCTGGATATCAAAATTCCGGGCGGTGAATCCTTCAATATGATCGGAAGGATCCGCGAGATTCAAAGCAAGGTCAAGATCCTGGTTTTCTCATCGCAGGACGAGGAAATGTATGCCATTCATTATGTGAAAGCCGGAGCGAACGGCTATTTGCCCAAGGACACTTCCAACGAGGAACTGGAAAAGGCCATCACCTCCGTGCTGGCGGGCGGTACCTACATCAGCAACGTGATCCAGGACCAGCTCGTGAACAACACGCTGCTCGAACGCGACAGCAAGGAAAGCCCGCTGGAAATCCTGTCTAACCGCGAACTCGAAATCATGGACATGCTGCTTACCGGCAAATGGACCAAGGACATTGCGCTCGACCTTCATATCAAGGAGAGCACGGTATCTACCTACAAGGCGAGGATCTTTGAAAAGCTGGAAGTGACGAACATTCTTGAATTGTTTAAAAAAGTCGAAATCTACAAGCGAAAGACGACCGGTGCGAACTGAAACAAGTTCGGATTGAAATTGTACTATAAATTTGTAGAATTGCTACGAGGTCATATAGATATATTAGGAAACTACAATTAAAGTTGGGCTACTTTATATTTCACTTCTAATTTTTACATTTGCGGATGGAACTGTGATGGCCTTGTGGTCGTCCTTGGGCCTCTATCACAAAAGAGTTAATTAGAATGGAAAGATTGGTGAAACTTTCAAAAGCAGCAGAATTGCCGTTCTTCGGTGGCGTAATGATTACAATAGTCGCCGGTTCGGTGTTATGGACCTCTCTAATTTATTGTATATTCCTTCTTTTATGATTTCTTTCCCAGGTTGCGTGCGCTCGGCAGCGGGTTTGTTAAATTAAGTTAAAGCCTCATTATCAGCGGTTTTTCTTAACTTTTTTTAAGACCTCCGTTTAGACGCCGCGGGATCATGTTGAATAGTTTTGGTGCTTCATCCAAAACACCTTCAAGCATGATATCCTTTAAGAAATGGAACGACCTGGCGGGTTGGGCTGTACTGGCCGCAGCTCTGGTCACCTATGTGCTCACGATGGAGCGCACTGCGAGCTTCTGGGACTGCGGGGAATTCATCGCCTGCGCTTTCAAATTGCAGGTGCCGCACCCGCCGGGCGCGCCGCTTTTTCTCCTTATCGGGCGGTTGTTCGCCCTGCTGGCCTTCGGCGATCTGACGAAAGTAGCCTATTGGGTCAACATGGTGTCCGTGCTGAGCAGCGCATTTACGATCTTTTTCCTGTTTAAAACCATCAGCATGCTGGCCTGGAAGCTGATCGGGAAGCGGCCGGGCGAAGGCAATGCCACCGATGTGCTGCTGGTAACCGGCGCTGCCGTGGTGGGCGCGCTTGCGTACGCATGGTCCGACTCGTTGTGGTTTTCGGCGGTGGAGGCCGAAGTTTATGGGATGTCGTCGTTCTTCACTGCCATCGTGATCTGGGCTGTGTTTAAATGGGAGGCGATCGAAGATCCCGCAGCGGCCAACCGCTGGCTGATCCTGACGGCCTACCTGGTAGGCCTTTCTATCGGTGTTCATTTGTTGAACCTCGTCACGATCCCCGCATTGGCACTCGTGTATTATTTCAAAAAATACCCCCGCCCCGGCTTCCTGGGTGCTTCCATCGCATTTCTGACGGGCCTGCTGATCCTGGGTATCATCAATGCAGGCATCATCCCCGGTCTGCCCGAACTCGCCGGAAAAGTAGAGATCTTCTTTGTGAACACGCTGGGTTTGCCTTACAATACCGGCATTGCATTCTTCACCGTGATCTTTCTGAGCGGATTGGTGTGGAGTATCCGGTATTCGCACCGGACTGGCCGGGCCCTGCTCAACACCGGGTTGCTGTCGCTTGCGTTTATCCTGATAGGTTATGCCTCCTATGCGCTGGTGCTGGTGCGGTCGGGTTACAACACGCCGATCAATGAGAACAATCCCAGCGATGTACTGCGCTTCGTGTACTATCTCAAAAGGGGGCAATACGAAAGCCGTCCGCTGCTCTACGGGCCGTCCTTTGTATCCAGGCCGGTAAGCCAGAAACGCGGTGCACCGGTGTATGCCAAAAAAGACGGGAAGTACGTGCTGATCGACTACAAGGCCGTGTATGAATACGAGCCGGGGGCCAACATGCTGTTGCCCAGGATGTACAGCTCCATGCCGGGGCATCCCCAGCTGTACCGGCAAATGACCGGTTTGGCCGAAGGGCAGAAGCCAACTTTGCGGCATAATCTGTCGTACCTGTTTTCGCATCAGCTGGGGCATATGTACTGGCGCTATTTTCTGTGGAATTTTGTCGGGCGTGAGAGCGACCGCGAAGGGGCGGGCATTCTGATGCCCTGGCAAACCAGCGGGGCGTTTCCCGAAAGCATTAGCCGGAACCGCGGCCATAACAACTTCCTGATGCTGCCGTTCCTGCTCGGCATCGCGGGGATCGTTTATATGTATTACCACCGACGGAGAGACCTGCTGGTGCTGGGGTTCCTGTTTGCGCTGACGGGTGTGGCCCTGGTTGTTTACCTCAATTCGCCCCCCACCGAGCCGCGCGAGCGTGACTATATTTACGTGGGTTCGTTCTACATCTTCTGTGTCTGGATCGGTTTCGGCGTGATGGCGGTGGCCAGGTTGCTGGAAAAAATCATTCAGCGCCCCGCATTACAGGCAGCAATGGCCGGGCTGGCCTGCTTATCGGTGCCGGCGATCATGGTGGTAAAAGGTTGGGACAACCACGACCGGGCCGACCGGTACCATTCGGTAGATTTTGCCCGGAACATCCTGAACTCCTGTGCCCCGAATGCCATCCTTTTTACCGGCGGCGATAACGACACGTTCCCGCTGTGGTATGTGCAAGAGGTGGAAGGTTTCCGGACCGACGTGCGCGTTTGTGTGCAGACATTCCTCGGCGCCGACTGGTACATTCAGCAATTGAAGCGGAAAATCAACCAGTCGGATGCGCTGCCATTGTCACTGGATTCGGGTAACTATCAGTTGGGGAAAAACGAATACCTGCCGTTTTATGAAATCCCCTCCGTCAAGGGCGGCATTAACCTGAAAGAATACCTGGATCTGATCCGGCAGGACAACAAGGCGATCCAGGTACCGCTTACCAGCGGCGATATGACGGCCATTCTGCCGTCGTCGACGCTGTTCCTGCCGGTGGATACCCGGGCGGTGAAGAAAATGAATATTGTCCAACGCGATCTGGTCCCGTACCTGAGCGATTCGATGAGCTGGAAAATCGGCGAAACCGATTTGCTGAAAGGGGATCTGGTGATGCTGGACATTATCGCGAGCAACAACTGGAAAAGGCCTGTATACTTCTCGTCGACCATGGGTTCGTCGCATAATCTGGGCTTGCAGGAGTATCTTCAACTGGAAGGGTATGCTTACCGGCTCCTGCCGGTGCGGGTACCGGGTGCCTCGGATGGCTACGTGAACTCCGACGTCATGTACGATAATATGATGAACAAGATGTACTGGCGGGAAATGAATAACCCGAAGGTGTATTATGACGATACCTACGTCGGGTCGCCCGTGGTGACGGCGCGGCTTTCGTTCCTGCGCCTCGCACAGCAGCTCATTGCAGAAAACAGGATCGACAAAGCCCGGAAGGTGGTGGACAAAGCCATGGCCGTGATGCCCGACGATACCATTCCTTACGACCAGGTTTCGGCGGGGTTTATCGGGGCGTTGTTTGACGTGGGTGAAAAGGAAAGGGCGCTGGATTCGGCGCGTACCATGGCCATTCGTTCGGACGAGAACCTTTCGTGGATCAAAAGCAGGGACAGAGGCAGCCGTAATGTGAATACCGATCTGTTTATCCTGCAAAGCATCGTGCGCGAATGCCGCCGCGCCCGACAGGACAAGGAGGCCGACCGGTTTGAAGCAATTTTCAAAAAACACCTGGTTGCATTCAATATGTACGGCGGGTAAGGTTTGTCGGGCAAGGTTTTTTAATCCGGTTACCTTATTTACTCAAAACAGGTTTATGGAAGCAAAAGCTTTGCCCGAAAACGGTTCCCAGGTGCGGTTCATGCGGTACGATGACGATGAATGGCGCGACGGGGAGTACGATGCCGAGAACAAAATGTTTATTGAAATTTATTCGACCGAACTGACGACCCATAACTGGACGGACGTCGGGAAATGGGAACTTCTGGAAGTTTGAGGCGGCGCGCCGGGCTACCACTTACTAGAAACGCATAGTGCCTGAATGTGAAGTTATTGCTAACTTTTTATATTTATACAATATTAAATTGTTAAGTTAATCACGTTCGTCTATGGCTCTGAATTTACACTTCTTGCGGCGCAGCTGCGCCGGCAGCCTTATGCTGCTGCTTTCCAGTTTCGCCGCCTTCGCCCAAAGCTCCATTACCTCCAACCTGCCGATTGTTGTCATCAACACGAACGGGGGAGTGATCGAGAACGACAACAAGATTGCCGCAACGTTCAAAATCACGGCACCGAACGGCAGCGGGATCCATTCTTTCGATATCAATTCGGGGTCCAATGTGTTTCAGTTTGAAAGTAATATCGGGATTGAGATCCGCGGAAACACGTCCATTTACTGGGATAAGAAATCTTACAGCGTCGAGATCAGGGATGTGGGAGGCAGCAGCGTGGATGCTTCGCTGCTGGGTATGCCGGCGGAATCGGACTGGGTGCTGAATGCGTGCTATGGCGACAAGTCGTTTATACGGGATGTATTTGCCCATGAAATGTATACCCGCACCGGCCGTTACTCTCCGCGGACGCGCTATGTGGAAGTGTTCAAGAACGAGATCGGCGGAATGTCTTACCACGGCGTATATATCCTGATGGAAAAAGTGAAACGTAACTCTAACCGTATCAATATCAAGAAGCTGGCAGAAACCGACACCGACGCGGCCAAAATTACGGGCGGCTACCTGTTGCAGGTGGGCGAGGATGAAGACATGAAATGGACGTCGGGGTACGCGGGCAACAATGCGCCTTCCCAGCCGCATCCATTTTTCCACGTCGAATATCCCAAGTTGCACAACTACACCAATATTTCTGTCAGGGACCTACAATTCAATTACATCAAGGGCCGGATTGATAATTTCGAACAGGTACTGGCCGGGCCGGATTTTAAAAATGAGACCACCGGCTACCGGCCGCTGCTGGATGAAGATGCGATGATCGACTACCTGCTTTTACAGGAAATCACCAAAAACTCCGACAACTGGCGGGCCAGCACGTTCTTCTATAAACAGCGGGACGATGAGGGCGGCCAGATTGTGATGGGCGCTCCGTGGGATTTCGATAAATCCATGGGTAACCAGCAATGGTGCTACGAACTATCGGTACTCCCGACGGGCTCCTGGGCCTGGCAGTTCAACATCTATTGCACGGACAGGCCGCCTATGACCGTTTTCTGGCCTGCCCGGCTGCTGACCGACTGCTATTTCAAAAACAGGCTGATCATGCGTTACCAGCAGCTCCGGCAAACACAATGGAGCAATGCATCCGTATCGACGTTTATAGATCAGCGGCTGGCCGAACTGACGGCTCAGAATGCCATGCAGCGAAATTTTACCAAGTGGAACATCCTCGAAACGGCCGTCATGTTTAACGAACATTACACTTTGCCGGGCAATACCTATGCGAAAGAGGTGCAGTACCTGAAAACCTGGCTGCTCGACCATTTGGCCTGGATGGATTCCAACATTTCTTCTATTTCTTCGGAGAATTGCGGCGTGCTCCCGGTAACATTCCGGGAGATCGAGTTGAGGGAAGTGGAGCAATCGGCGGTGCGTGTCAGCTGGTCTACTTCGGAGGAAGTGCGCAATGATTATTTCGAAGTGGAGCGCAGTGCGGATGCCCGCCATTTTCAACCGCTGGGAAAAGTTAAGGGAAAAGGGGACACATCTTCGGAACAGCATTATGATTTCCTGGACACCGCGCCGCTTCCGGGAACGGCCTACTACCGGATCCGGCAAGTGGATACCGATGGTACCGTCAGCTTCTCAACGATGAAGCCGATCACGAGGGCAGGAAACGAGGCCGCCGTTTTGTTCCCTAATCCGGCCGGCGAGCAGGTAGTGCTCAAAAACGTCACGCCGGGTTCTGTCATAATGATCCGCGACAATGCGGGACGCGTCGTTCAAAGGACCACGTCGGCCGGCAAGCAGGCACAAGTGCCGACCGGAATGCTGCGGCCCGGCAGTTATGTGCTTACCGTAACCAATCCCGGCGGGAAGGTTGAAATACAAAAACACCTGACCGTGGACCGGTAGGAACCGTGCCGGTTGGCATTGCTTTTTTGATGGGGAGGGCAATATCAACCTGGGGAATATGCTGGAAGAACTTTGGTATAAGAATGCCGTCATTTATAGTCTCGACCTCGAAACTTTCATGGACGGTAACAATGACGGTACGGGCGATTTCGAGGGCCTTTGCAACCGGCTGGACTATTTGCACGCATTAGGGTTGGACACGATCTGGCTGGCGCCTTTTCAGCCCACCCCTAATCGTGACAATGGCTATGACATCAGCGACTTCTATGGCGTGGACCCGCGCCATGGTTCCAGCGGCGATTTCGTGGATTTCATTCACAAAGCCCGCAAGCTGGGCATTAAAGTGATCATCGACCTCGTCGTGAACCATACCTCCGATGCGCACCGGTGGTTTAGGGAATCGAGGAGTTCCAGGGATAATCCGAAAAGAAACTGGTACGTCTGGTCGGACAAGCGGCCGAAGGGGTGGAACAAGGGGATGGTTTTCCCCGGTGTGCAAAAAGCCACCTGGACGCGCGACAAGGAAACCGGCGCCTATTATTTCCATCGTTTCTATGATTTTCAGCCCGACCTGAATACAGACAATCCCGAGGTGCGGTCGGAGATCAACCGGATCATGGGCTACTGGCTCGAATTGGGGATTGCGGGTTTTCGGGTGGATGCCGTGCCATTTATCCTCGAATCCCCTTCTTCCGACGGAAAGCCTGGCCCGCTTCATTTTGAATACCTGAAGGAAATGCGGCGGTTCCTGCAATGGAGGCGCGGCGATGCCGTGCTGCTGGGGGAGGCCAATGTGCTGCCCGAAGAAAGCAAGAAGTACTTTGGCGACGAGGGGGACGGCATTCACCTCATGTTTAATTTTTATGTAAACCAATACACATTCTACGCGCTTGCGACCGCCGATACGCGGCCGCTTGTGCAGGCGCTGGAAGCCACGCGCGAGAAAGCACCCGGAAGCCAATGGGCGTTTTTTCTCCGTAACCACGACGAGCTGGACCTTGGCAGGCTTACCCCCGACGAGCGGCAGGCAGTTTTCGACCGCTTCGGGCCGGATAAGCATATGCAACTCTACGACCGCGGTATCCGCCGTCGGCTTTCACCCATGCTGGGTAATCGCCAGCAAACCGAACTTGCTTACAGCCTGATGTTTTCGTTTCCGGGAACGCCGGTGATCCGTTACGGTGATGAGATCGGGATGGGCGATAATCTCGAACTGAAAGAGCGTGATGCCGTGCGGACGCCCATGCAATGGACGGCGGAAATGCAGGGCGGTTTTTCGAAGGCGGAGAAGCTCATTAACCCCGTAATAGAGGAGGGGTATTATGCGTATGAGCATGTCAATGTCGAAAACCAGCGCCGCGACGCTGGTTCACTGCTCAATTGGATGACCACGCTCATTCGGCTGCGGAAGGAATGCCCGGAGATCGGGTATGGTGACTGGGGAATCATGGAGACCGGCTACCACGAAATACTCGGAATGCGGTACACCTGGAAGAACAGGGTGCTGCTGATATGGCACAATTTCAGTGAAAAATCGCTGGAACTCGTCGTGCCCGAGCGCCAGGCAGGTACCGGGCGGCTTATCGACCTGATGAATAATATTGAAAGTGTGCTGGATCATAAGGGAAGGCATACCATTACGCTCGAAGCATACGGCTATCGCTGGTTCAGGGCCCAGTTGGAATAGGCAATATACGGTTACTAACCGGATTTTGTATTTGATTAGAAAGCATACTTATTGTACTAAGTTTCAGACGCTACTACCACGAACCCATGAACACGACCGATATTCTCCCGCTCACGACGGACCCGTCGCCAGCGTATTACGAAAAACAGGCTGCTGCGCTGGCAGATGCCTGCCGGTCTGTTCACAACGACTCCGTCAAACACATCCGGAAATACCATCCGGAGCCCGATAAATTTACCCAGCTCAACCGGCCTGACACCAACTTCGGTCTCGACGACGCCCAGCTCGTGGTGGCCAGGGAGCATGGTTTTGTGGACTGGCCTGCATTCGTGCAGCACATGGCCGACCTGAAAGAGCCCGGCTCGCCGGTAGCGAAATTCGAGCAGGCGGTAGAGGCCGTAGTGCATGGGGACTTGCCTGCATTGAAAGCTCTTTTGGAGGAAAATCCTGCCCTTGTGAACGAACGCTCCGCGCGCGGGCACCGGGCTACCTTGCTGCATTATATTGCCGCCAACGGAACCGAAAATTTCCGTCAGGTTACCCCTCCGAATGCGCTGGACATCGCCGAAACACTGCTTGCCGCGGGAGCCGGGCCAGACGCAGCCGCGGACACTTATGACAGCAAATGGGGTACCACGCTCGAACTCCTGGTGTCGAGCTCGACACCTTCGGAAGCCGGCCTGCAAACCAAGCTTGCAGAGAAACTGCTCGATTACGGCGCTGCGGTAAACGGCATCCGCGATGATGGCGGGCCGCTGCTGACCGCCATTTATTTTCATTATCCCGAAAGTGCAGAGATGCTGGTCCGGAGGGGAGCCCGGGTCGACAATGTGGCGACCGCCGCAGCGATGGGGAGAACCGGGCAGCTGGAAGGGTACCTCGACGGCGACGGAAGGCTGAAACCCGACGCGCCCCGGGTGCATGTAGATTGGCTGAAAGTAGCCGATACGCCCGAAGCCAACCTCGCGCTGGCATTTGTATGGGCTGCGATGCTCAACCGGGCAGAAACCGTCCGGTTCCTGCTGGAAAAGGGTGTAAGCCCGGCTTCGAAAGACCACCGCAACTGGACCGCCTTGCATTGGGCCGGGTATTTTGGTTATCCCGAAATCGTAGACCTGCTGCTGGCGTCCAAAGCTCCGCTGGAAGCACGTAATGAATTCGGCGGCACCGTACTCGACCAGACGCTTTGGGCCACCGCTCACGGGGGCGCGTGTGAGCATCATCTGGAAGTCGTGCAAAAGCTGGTAGATGCCGGCGCGAAAATTCACCCCTGGTGGGTGCTGAGCGACCTTCACCCTCCGTTGCAGGAGCGTGTTGCCAAGATCTTGCAGGAAAAAGTGTGAGGAAAAGTTGATTCCGTCGCTTGGTAACCCATCCGGGTTGCTTGATCATTCCTGCCCATTCCCCAATTGATTTGTAAGAAATATCCATTTAATTCGAAGAACCATAGCCGGCGCTTTGCCGGCTATTTATTTACTCCGTTCCTGCCGTGGTCACCCACGGGTCCGTATCGATCAGTTTTCTCACGAACCCAAAACAGGAACGCTTATGGATTTTTTTCGGAGCATCAATTGCCTATTATGCTGGATAATCCTCACATCCGCCCCACTGGCACCTGCCTGCTCTCAGGCGACGCCCAACGAACTTCTTTTGCCGGGAAAGCCGGATTATGAAAGCCTTTCCGAAAATGGAAAGCAAATGTTCGACGGCCTGACCAATTACCGGCGGTATTCCGGTGAAACGATCATCGTGCAAATGCGGCCCATTGCCGACGTATTGTCGAACAATCGCCTGACGATTACCATTCCGCGCGCGTTGTCGGGCCGCGTTGAGCAATATGAGGTGCATGTCAAGACCATTGAGTATGCCGATCCGATGAATTACAAAATCTATGGGACGGTAGGTGAAAGCCTCCTGACGGTGCTGTTAACGTCCCGCAACGGCATGAAAGGTGGTGTGATCCAGGGGCGGGAGAGATCCTACGAAATCTGCGACCTGGGCGACGACGGGCAGCTTTTGCTAGGCTATGGCAATGATGAAGGGAGGGAGAATTTCTGCGCATCCGGCATAGGTTCCGCCATGCAGGTCCAACCGGAGCATGAGCCCGACAAAAACGGGAGAAAGCCGGGCGATAATGCGAAGATCGAGCCTTGTACAAGCAATATCCGGGTACTCTTTCTGTATGGGAATAATGTCAGCCCTGTTTCGGCTACCAATCACGCCTATAACACGCTGGATGTGTTCAATCAGACGGTGACGAACAGCGGGGTGGCGGGTACTGCGTATGTGCAAATGGCAGGGGTGTTGCCGACGACATTTACTCTGAAGGACGGTGATATCTACAAGGACGCTTTGGCTCTGAGCAATACGTCTTCAGTTCAAAATCTGTGCAATCAGAACAAAGCAGATTTGGTACTCTTGTTCACTTGGGAGAAACACAACGCCCTGGGAGGAGTGCCGGATCCAACGATCTACCATCACCCTAATAGTAGCCGAAGTTTTGCAATTGTTGATTTGTCAAGCCCCAACGTTCCTGTGGTTGGGGCGCACGAACTAAGTCATCTTTTTGGGTGTAACCATGAGAACGAAAACTTCGGATTACCCTATGCGCAGGGGTATGTATGTGCAGGGGTAAATACTCTGGTAGCAACCGGGACCGCGCCGGGGACTAAAATTCTATTTTACTCTAACCCCAATAAGTTTCTTGGGGCGGTGCCAATGGGTGATGCCACACACAACAATGCCAAAGTTATGACCGACAAATCGCCGATCGTCAAGGCGTTTCGGCCTGAACCAAATGTGTTGAGTGGTTCGATTTACGGGCCAACCAGCGGATATGCTTATCAGGTTTATACTTATGAGGCCATCGCCAAATGTGGGAGTCCACCTTATTCATACCAATGGAAAGAGTCTTCGGATGGGATAAACTATTCAGGGAACGGCACGGGCGAGTTTTACAACGTCGGGCTGTACCACAATGGCAGTCATCAGTTTTACCTGAAATTGAAAATCACATCGGCAGATGGGCAGGTGCTAGAGAACTGGTTGCAGATATGGGTGAACGATGAGCCTAATGGCGGTTATAGAAAGGGACACAAGCAGGATGACTCATTGCAAGCCAAAGGCAGCGAGGCGGTATTGCGGCCCAATCCGACATCTGGTCTGGTGGAAGTCGTTTTCAATGCTGAAAAGGCTACGGAAGTCGGAATTGGCCTGATAGATCTTAAAGGGCGGGTGCACATTCAAAGGCAGGTTTTTAAGTGTTCCGCCGGGCGAAACGTGATTGCGCTCGATTTGGCAGGAAAAGGACTGGCGCCGGGGATGTACATCTTAACCGCACGCTGTGGAAATCAAGTTATACGAAAAAAAGTCATTTACCAACCCGCATTAAAGCCATGAAACGACACAGCCACATATTCATATTACTGCTCTCGGGCCTGATATCCTGCGATAAGCAGCCGCCCATGGATCCAGGAATGACAAACCAGCTTATCACTGGCGATATAAATGGCGTGCCTTTTAAGTCGGCCATCACGGTAGAAATGGGGGCATATGTGAAAAAAGATCTTTGTGATAAAGATGTGGTAGCGTTGATGCTCACCAAAAAAAATGCGGAGGAGGAGTATCAAATTTTGTATCTGGATTATTTACATGCCAGGCCGGAAGAATATGTATTAACCGACAGCAGCGTCAGGCATAAAATAGAATCAGTATGCTCCCTCGATTCAATCAACGCCAGTTTGTATTTCCAGTCCTATCCACGAGATGACGTAAGAACGGATAGATACCGGCTCCTCGAAGGTCCGTGGAACCACTTTAGAATGTGTTTGAGAATTATATTTTGTCTGTAGGGAAAGTTCGCTGTAACATCAATTGAATGTTGGCAAGAATGATCCAAGCGACCGAAGAAGATACTGTATATTCGTAATCTTTGACAATTCTCCT